>Ga0208695_1000039_pt1 | contig 196498 bp, 166 predicted proteins | sample AD_UKC111_MetaG_FD_184449 | JGI IMG/M metagenome (GOLD analysis project Ga0208695, IMG submission 184449) | Active sludge microbial communities of municipal wastewater-treating anaerobic digesters from Hong Kong - AD_UKC111_MetaG (SPAdes)... | ecosystem: Engineered > Bioreactor > Anaerobic >...
GCTGTCAATGCATCGAGCATGACAACGCCTTGCTGATCAGCCCATTTCAAAAGTGCTGTGATTTCATTGGAGTAATCACGCAGCGTGTTCGGCGACAATCCCCGGCTTTGTGCATCAATGAGGAATCCGTTGGCGATATTGGCGATTGAGCCGGCAACGATTTGATTGACAATTTTTGAAAACGTCTGGTCTGTCTTTGCGGTTCGCATGTGATTTCTTCCTGCGAACCACCATATATACTCGTAATAACCAGTCAAAACGCTGCATATTGGGCTTGCCCGCGCCACCGTAGCTCAGTCGGCAGAGCAGACGTTTCGTAAACGCCAGGTCAAGGGTTCAAATCCCTTCGGTGGCTCTGATTGTTTAAAGCGGTACCTGAAAAGGTCAGGCTGGAAGGATTATACCGTACCTGAACAACCGTGATGCAGTTAATGGTGATAAATTTCGATTCAGCCGTACTATTCTCAGGTATAATTTTGCTATGCCCATCCATAAAACCCCATTAGTTATTGGCATTGCTGGCGGGTCTGGTTCTGGCAAGACAACCGTTGCCAACGCTGTCCTTCAGCGGGTAGGAAGGCACCGGATCGCTTATTTGCCGCACGATGCCTACTACCGCGATGTGCGTGATCTGCCGGGAAATCAGCACGATCAGATCAATTTTGACCACCCGGACGCATTCGAAAATGAGTTGTTGATTCATCATGTGCGCACGCTGCGTGATTGGAAACCGGTTGAACTGCCCGTGTACGATTTCACCACCGATACCCGCACAGGAGAAACGGTCCATGTGGATCCGCGGAGGGTGATTCTGGTTGAAGGCATTCTTATTTTTGCGGATGCTGAATTGCGCAGCCTGTTTGATGTGAAGATCTTTGTGGATACTGACCCAGATTTGCGCTTTATCCGCCGGTTGCAACGCGATATCACCGAGCGCGGCCGCACGACAGAAAACGTTATCCGCCAGTATCTCAAAACTGTTCGTCCTTCACACCTGGAATTTGTTGAGCCTTCTAAACGGTACGCGGATGTGATCATCCCGGAGGGTGGAATGAACAAAGTGGCCCTGGAGATGGTCATTGCGCGGATCGAAGCGCTGCTGAAAAGCGAGGATCAGGACGGCGAGCAATGAAACCGGAAGTGCGCCAGCGCGTTTTGAGTGCCCTGGCGTTGATCTTTGTCATCGTCCTGTCAATTCTTCTTTTTCTGAACCGTGAACGCATCCAGGAGAGCGTGCCTGTGTTGGAAGCGCTGGGGTATCCCGGCGTCTTTTTGCTTTCGCTGCTAGCGAATGCATCCATCGTCTTGCCGGTGCCTGGTGTGCTGGTCACCTCCACGATGGGAGCGATCCTCAACCCGTTCTGGGTGGCCGTCGCTGCCGGTGCGGGATCCACGCTGGGTGAATTGACCGGCTATCTGGCAGGTTACAGCGGCAGGTCGGTTGTGGCGCGCAGCGAATGGAGTGATCGGGTGGAGAACTGGATCAAGCGTTATGGTGACTGGGCAGTTTTCATTCTGGCGATTATCCCAAATCCAGCTTTCGATATGGTGGGTATCTTCGCAGGTGCGCTGAAGATGCCCATATGGCGGTTTATGTTGTGGTGCTGGTTGGGGAAAACCATAAAGATGATGGCCTTTGCCTACGGCGGCAATGCCATTTTCAACATCTTTCCGTAAAAAAATCCGCCAGAACCGGTTCTGGCGGATTGGTTATTGTGCGTTTCGCGGTTAGCGTGCAGCTTTAATTTTTTCCTCGGCTGCAACAGCAGGTTTGGCGCCGTTTCCTGACTTATGCATGTTTCGTTCGATGCGTCGCTGCAGGTAGGGTGAGAAATATCCGAAGTAACGCTGCTGAAGTTCGGGGATCATCCAATCCCGGCCGGTGATGCGCTTGCGGCAATTCGGCGCGCCGCAATGGCACTCGAATTCATCGTAGTCGCTCGAATCGCTCATGGCGTAATCGAAGCAAGATTCCTCACCGACCGCAATGTCGCGGATGGCCACCAGCGAGATCGGTGAATTCAGGCCGCTGTTGGGATCGCAGGAGTGGTTAAAGTAATCCGACGGGTCGCCGTGCACAGCAGGCACGAGGTACAGGTCTTCGTCAACCTGGATGCCGTGAGTCTGCCGCTCTACGGGGAGTTCCGCCAACTGCTCGGTGGTGACCACCTGACCGCCCCACATGGCCAGCAGTTCGCCGGCTGCGATGGGTTGGCAGGCAAACAGGCCAAAACCGCCTTTTTCGGGGCAAGAGCGCAATTCCAGCTTGGGCGAGGTGTAAGAAAATCGTTGAGTGTCCATTCCTCTCCTACAAAAAAAGAGATATTAAGTTGTGTGATCGCCATGCCGGAATTGTGCCCGGTTTAGGTCTTCACTTTTCCACGGTGAATGCCGTGGGCCTGTCCAAGTGGCTGGAAAAAACCAGCCAACTGCCACAGCCCGAAATCGAGCTGAATTTCGGAAAAAAAAGGCGCTCCAGGCAGCACCGGGCCGCCGGGAACACCAACCGTTTCAGCTTCCATTCGGAAGTTTCGTAATCGCCATGGCAGTGTTAAGGTGCCAATCAGACAGACAAAAGCTGCTTTCAGTGCACCAGACGCAAGGGACTCGAGGAGTCCAATATACTGAAGGCGGGCCCAAAAGGAGATAGCCGGGCCTTAACAAGCTAATTATACCAAACTTCTCTTAAAACGGAATGTTCTTGCAGATGCTCAATTTTATTTCGTTGCTGGAAGGACGCTGTACCTTTCCAGCACTTTAATTTTCAATGAAACCCTGGTCAGAACAGTCTTCACGTTTTCTTACCAACGGATTGCGTTCGAAAGTGCCCGGCTGGCTGACTTTTCGAGCGGCGGGGACTCATTCGTAAGGCTGCAGGAAATCCTGTCATATTGTTTAAACACATTTCTTGACTTTAGTTCAATTGTTCTATAAAATAAAACTGTGAATGCCTGGCAGCTAATTTTACGCGATTTACGAAGCTGGTTGCATCGCAAGCGGCTGTTTGCGATGGATATTGAAGATTATGAAATGTTAAACCTGGTGGCTGAACGTCAGCAGCGCCCGCCGGAAGAGGTGGCCGCGCAGCTCTTTGAACAGGCTGCCCAGGAGCAGGACGCACAGGCGTGGACGCTGCGCAACTGGGATCGGCTCTCGCCGCGCCAACAGCAGATCGCCGCGCACATCTGCCGAGGCGATTCGACCCGTCAGATTGCGCAGCAGTTGAATATCTCGCAAACCACGGTAAAAACGCATGTCGAAATCATTTTACGCAAGTTCGGGGTGAGTAGCCGGGTGGCGCTGCGCGTGCTGCTGGCGCCCTGGGACCTGACCGCTTACCTGTAGATCTGGCGTCTTCAGCATCATCCCCCCATACATCTGGATCATCCTTTGGAGGAGGCCGCAAAATCCTCCCGCAATCCTCCTGATGGGGGATATTCAGAACATCTATTCTGTGACATGATGGGCGCATGGACGCCATTACGCTCCCGGAGAGCAATCAACTGTACGCCGTCATCGGCGGGCATGCCGCCGTGGACCGGCTGCTGGAGCTTTCGGCGCACCTGGCGCTGCGCGGGCCGCTGCTGCTGCTCGATTGCGGCAACCGCGCCAACCCGCTGCCGCTGGCGCGTCACCTGCGCCGCCTGACGCCGGACCCGCTGCGCGCAATGGGCAATATTCAGGTGGCGCGCGCTTTCACCTGCTTCCAGGTGAAAGCACTGCTGGAGCAGGTGGCCTTCTTCCCGGCGCAGCAACCGCTGATGATTCTGGAACTGCTGGCGACTTTTTATGATGAAAGCGTGTCATACGCAGAGGGTCGCCAGCTGCTTGAGCAAAGCCTGCACTGCGTCCGGCATGTGTGTCGTGCGGCGCCAGTATTGATCAGCGCACGCCATCCGCCGGCCGATTTCCCGGAGCGCGGAGTATTCGTGGATATGCTGTGCAGCATTGCCGACCAGTACTGGCTGGAGGAGAAGTCCGCGCCGCGGCCGCCCGCGCAGCCGCCGTTGTGGGAAGAGGAGAAAGAAAACCACTGAGACACAGAGGTCACAGAGGAAGTATCAAGAGAAAGACAAAGAGAAAGAATTAAGTATTGGGCAATGATTCTCTCAACAAATTCTTTCTCCGTGTTGTCTGTGATCTCTGTGGCTATTCTTTTCCGAAGGAAAATGAATGGGGCGCACACTACCGTCAATCACGCAAAGCTTGAGCGAAGAACAGGCCGCATTCAATCGCTTCCGGCGCGCGCTGCGGCGCTCTGATCAACTCGCGCTTGATGAATTGTTTGTGGCTGCGCGGCAGCACATGGCAGCCGCGGCGTATGCGGCCAACCTGCTGCCCATGGAGACGTTCCTGCTGGCCATGCTGCTGGAAGAGCACAAGGAAATCATTCGCCTGCGCGCCAGGTTGGAAGCTTTGCAAAGCCGGGTTGAGGATGGATGAGATTACCGGCTGGCTGCTGGATATGTACGAGGACGGCGAACGCGGCCTGGCGCTGTGGCTGATTGCCGAAGACGGCCGCCGCCTGTGCCTGCACCAGGGCTTTCCGCTGTGCTTCTACGCCGCCGGGCCGGCGCCGCGCCTGCGTGAGGCCTGGCAGTGGCTCGGGCAGCTTCCCAACCCGCCCGGTTTGGCGCGCGAAAGCCGGCGCGACCTGTTCCAGCCGCAGCCGATCGCAGTTCTGGCCGTCAACGCGCGCTATCCAGCCGAGCAGCGTGCCCTTTTTCTAAAAATGGAGCGTGCCTTCCCTGACCTGACCTACTATGACGCCGATATCCAGGTGCAGATCCGCCACGCCGCGCGCTACGGCTCGTTTGCGCTGGCGCGCTGCCGCGTGCAGGTGGACGGGCAGCTCAATGTGCATGGATTTGAGACGCTGGATTCGCGCTGGGACCTTGACCCCGAGCCGCCGCCGCTGACCGTGCTGGAGATCAACCTGCCAGACGGCTCGCCCGGGCACGCACCGCCACAGCGTTTCGAGTTACGCTGCGGCTCGTGGCGGAAGGAATACGAACTGGTGGAGGGCAGCGCGCCGGCCTACTGGCTCAAGACCGCGCTGAACCGATTCGATCCGGACATTTTGATCACCGACTTTGGCGACACCTGGCTGCTGGAAAACCTGCTGAAGCGCGTCAGCGATCCGCCAAATGAATTGCCGCTCAGCCGCGACCCGGCGCGCACCATTCACACCATCCGCGAGAAGACCTATTTCTCCTACGGGCAGGTGGTCTACCGCGGGCAGCAGGTGCACCTGTTTGGGCGGGCGCATATCGACCGAAAGAATGCCATGATGTGGGGCGATTACGGGTTGGAGGGCATCCTGGAGAACGCGCGCGTGACCGCGCTGCCAATTCAGACCTCGGCGCGCGTCTCGCCGGGCTCGGGCATCTCAAGCATGCAAATGATCACCGCGCTGTGCAGCAGCACGCTGGTGCCGTGGCACAAACAGCAGGTCGAGCAGCCGCGCTCGCTGATTGACATGATCCATGCTGATTTCGGCGGGCTGGTCTACCAGCCGACAGTCGGGCTGCACCGCAATGTGGCCGCGGTTGATTTCGTTTCGCTTTACCCGGCGGTGATGGTGCGCTGCAACATCTCGCCGGAGAAAACCGCGCTTTCGCTCTCTGACCTGCCGCCCGACGACCCCGGGCTGGTGCCGCAGACGCTGGCGCCGCTGCTGCGCAAACGCGTGCTGCTCAAGCAGCGCTTGCCGGAGCTGCCCGCCTGGGATCCGCGCCGCAAGTGGTACAAAGTGCGCACCTCGGCGCACAAATGGCTGCTGGTGGTGTGCTTTGGCTACCTGGGCTACAAGAACGCGCGCTTCGGGCTGATCGGCTCGCACGAAGCGGTCACTGCCGGCGGGCGCGAGGCGCTGCTGCGTGCCAAGGAGGCCGCCGAGGACGCCGGCTTTGAGGTGCTGCACATGTTTGTGGATGCGCTGTGGGTGCAGCGCAAGGATTGCTCGCGCCCGGAGGATTTTCAGCCCCTGCAGGATGAAATCACTCGCCGCACCGGGCTGCCAATCGCACTGGACGGCATGTACCGCTGGGTGGCCTTTCTGCCCTCGCGCGCCGACGGGCGCATCCCGGTGGGCAACCGCTACTTTGGCGTCTTTCAGGATGGATCAATCAAGGTGCGCGGGCTGGACGCGCGCCGGCGCGACACCGCACCCTGGGTGGCGGATACGCAGATGGCCTTGATCGAAGCCCTGGCGCGCGCGCCGGATGCGGATGCCCTGCCGGAATACATCCCCGGCGCGCTGGACCTGCTGCGCCAGGCACTCCACCGGCTGGCCGCCGGAAAGGTGCCGCTCGAAGACCTGGTAACTGCGCAGCGGCTCAGCCGCGTGCCGGAGAAATACGCCAGTTTGTCGCCTTCAGCGCGCGCTGCGCTGCAACTGCGCGCGGCTGGCAAGGAACCATCGCCGGGGCAGCGCGTGCGCTTGCTGTATGTGTACGGCCGGCCGGGCGTGTGGGCCTGGGACCAGCCAGAACGAGTAGACACGCGCCGCGTTGACATTGGCATGTACCGCAAACTGATGCTACGCGCCGCCGCGGATGTGTTCCAACCGTTTGGCATTGGCCCGCAGGAACTGGCGTTGTTGGTGGACGACCGCGCCGTGCAGGCGCCGCTCTCGCCGGCCTGGGGAATCAAAAAGCCCTGGTTTGCTCAGGAACAATTACCTGCCCGGGCATCCGTCCCGGCGGATTCACATCGGAGACTTCCCCCGAAAATTTATTCGGTGATGAATCCCAGCGTCACTTCGTATTCATTGAAAAGCGAAAAACCCAACTTGCGGGCCAGTGCGGCTGAGGCCTGATTATTCTTCCAACAATGCCAGCCAATTTCGCGATAGCCCCTTTGGATGGCTTCTTCCAAAAAGGCGCAGCCCACCAGCGTGCCAAAACCGCGGCGCTGAAATTCATCCACGGTTGCAATCCCCACCTCGCAGCGTGCACCGTGGTTGTACTCGGAGAGACACCAAGCGGCCAGCGTTTCGTCATTGTGCAGGCAAATGCTGAAACTTTGCGCAAGGAAATCCGGCACAGAAATGCGTTCAGATTGGTTTTCGTCAGCGAGATAATCCATGTGTTTCAGATGATTTTGGCTGAGCAGCCTGGCATCCACTGCAGAAAAGCGGTATCCGCCCGGCATCTGATCCTGCCAGTTGGCGGCGAGAGTATTTACGCCAGCGTGGAAGGTGTAAGTCTGACGAAGCGCATCTATCTGGCGGATGAACGTTGTTCCGAAAATGGCCGGGTAATGTGCTTTCCAGACGGACGAATCAGGAATAAGCATGAATGCTTCCAGCCCGCGGCTTTTAGATTCTGGCAGCAACTTGCCGTGAACGTGGTCGGCCATAGCAGAAATAAAGCCGGGTTGGGGATCACCTGTCAGAAAAATCTTGTGTCGGAACCAGGCTGCCGCGCAGGTGGGATGTGCGGGGTCATTCACGGCAATTTCGCCGGGCGTGTGGCCTTCCATGATGGAAATCAATGTCAGATGTTCATCCAGCGGTTGGAAAAGCTTTTTCGCAATTGCGTATTGATCAGACGGCAGGAGGTGAAACATATTTACATTCGCATAGCCAAACAGTATAGTTAAAAAGAGATGGCTTCAGGTTGGTCAATTGATCGCGCAACCTCAATGGTGTTCTGGCTTACCGGGGGAATGGATGAAAATGCCTCAGGTTGGTCTATAAGCCGCGTTCTGTCCGACCGGCGGGTCTCCCCCGAAGGGGACACGCGCACCGGTTTGGGCAGCCATCTCTCTAGGCGGACTGTTACCAGCCCGCTCAAGCAGCCTACCCGGAACTTCTATCCTGCAGGATATTTCTATCCTGGGGGATATTGAGGCGGGCCGCCTCCCGTTCCTGCTTGGCCTTGCTCCCGATGAGGGTTGCCTGGCCGCCGCATTACTGCGGCGCCGGTGGTCTCTTACACCGCCGTTTCACCCTTACCCCTTGCGGGGTGGTATGTTTCTGTGGCCCGATCTGGCAGGTTGCCCCGCCCCGGGTGTTACCCGACATCGTGCCCTGTGGAGCGCGGACTTTCCTCGACATCCCGCGAGGGGATGCCGCGGCTGCCCGACCAGCCTGAGGCATTTCGATCATACCGTCAATCCCGAGGGGCGTCAACCGTATCGATTTGCCCGGCGCGGCATGAATGGGGTAAAATTGTCATTGGCTCCCCAGGCGGCCTTTACAGCCCCGGGATTTCGGTATAAAACTCATGAAAAGATATCTGTGATTTGTCTGGTTTAGTGAAGGATCCACTCCCAAGCGAGTGAAATTATCATCCAAACGAGGAAATTATGCGAACACCTTTTGTTGCCGGAAACTGGAAGATGAACATGACTGTTGAACAGGCACGCGGGTTGGTGGCCGAATTGCTGCCCGGATTGCAGGCGGTTACATCCGTAGAACGCGTCTTGTGCCCGCCGTTCACGTCCCTGATGGCGGTTTCGGCCATGCTGGCTGGCACCCGCATCGGGTTAGGCGCGCAAAACCTGCATGCCAAGGCATCCGGCGCCTACACCGGCGAAATTTCACCGGCCATGGTGAAGGAATTCTGCAATTATGTCATCATCGGGCACTCCGAACGCCGCCGCGATTTCGCTGAGACCGATGAGATTGTCAATGCCAAGGTCAAGGCGGCGTTTGGCGTGGGGCTGCTGCCGATCATGTGCGTGGGTGAAACGTTGGAAGAGAACGAATCCGGACGCACCGCCGAGGTGGTTACCCGCCAGGTGAAAGAAGGCCTGGCTGGCTTGAGCCCTGAACTGGCCCGGGCGCTGGTGATCGCGTATGAACCAGTATGGGCCATTGGCACCGGCCGCGCTTCCACCGCTGATGCTGCCAACCAGGTCATCGCTGAAACCATCCGCAAGCCGCTGGCTGAGCTGTTCGGCGCAGATGTCGCCGAAGCCGTGCGCGTGCTGTACGGTGGATCGGTGACCGGCGCGAATGCTGCCGAATTCTTCAATATGCCAGAAATTGACGGCGCATTGGTGGGCGGCGCGAGCCTGAAACCGGCGGATTTCCTGAAGATCGTCGAAGCTGCCGCGAAGTAATCGCATCCATGCCAGCGGCGATTGATGGGCTGGTGTATTTCACGCTGAGCCTGGTGCTTTTCTGGCTGGCGCAGCGCTGGCTGCACCGCGAGTTGCAGGCGGTTTTGCTTTTGCTGACCCGCAACCCGTCAATCGCCATCGGTATTTTCTCGCTGCTGTTTTTTCCAGGCGTGCTGTTGCATGAGACCAGTCACTTCCTGATGGCTCGCTTGCTGCGCGTTCGCACCGGAAAATTTTCGCTCATCCCTCAAGCCACTCCACAGGGATCGTTGCGGTTAGGGTATGTGGAAACCGCGCGGGCAGACTGGCTGCGGGATACACTCATTGGTCTTGCGCCGCTGTTGACCGGCGGCGCTGTGATTGCCTGGCTTGGATTTGACCGATTGAATTTGATGCCGGTGGGCACAGCCATCCTGGTGGGCAATTGGCCGGTTCTGCCGGCAGTGCTGCGCCAGGTGGCGGCTGTGCCAGATTTCTGGTTATGGTTTTACCTGGCTTTTGCAATCAGCAGCACGATGCTGCCCTCGGCCTCCGACCGACAGGCCTGGCTGCCGATGGGGTTGGTGCTTTTCGTGATCGTGGGCGTTGCCGCGGCAGCGGGGGCCGGCGAATGGATGTTGCAGCACCTGGCGCCTTCAGTAAATTCGACCCTGCGTTCGATCTCCGGCGTTTTTGCGGTAAGCCTGTTGCTGCACCTGGCGCTGGGGGTCCCTTTCTGGCTGTTGCGCCTTTTTCTCAGCCGGATTACCGGTATGCGGGTTGTGTAAAACTGGACGACAGAGTGAATATGAAAAACGTTCTCCGAATAGGGAACAATGGAACATTGTGCACCCTCGCCCGGGATGTTACAATCGTGTGCAGATTGTTTCAAGGTTATACTCAAAGCGGTTAACAATGCTGATCGATTCTTTGGGACGTCAAATTACCTATCTCCGAATTTCTGTCACGGACCGCTGCAATTCGCGCTGTGTTTATTGCATGCCGTTGGCGGGCGTGCCGTGGAAATCACACGATGAAATCCTGCGCTATGAGGAGATCGCCGAGATTGTGCGGGTGATGGCTGCCGAGGGGGTGCGGGCAGTGCGCCTGACCGGCGGCGAGCCGCTAGTACGTCCCAACCTGTCCGAGCTGGTCAACATGCTGGCGGCCATTCCTGGCATCGAGGACATCAGCCTGACGACCAATGGTTTGCTGCTTGAACAGCAGGCTGAAGACCTTGCCAAGGCGGGCTTGAAGCGCATCAATGTGAGCCTGGATACAATGAAGCCCGACCTCTTCCAGCGGATTACCCGGGTGGGCTCGATTGAGCGGGTGATGCGCGGCCTGGAAGCTGCGGAAAAATGCGGCCTGACGCCGATCAAGATCAATATGGTGGTGATGCGCGGGATTAATGAGGATGAAATCATCCCGATGGCGCGTTTGTCGATTTCACGTCCGTGGCATGTGCGTTTCATCGAGCTGATGCCTTTAGGCAACCAGGAACCCTGGGGTGATGATTTCCCGTCCCCGCAAACGATGTACTACCCTATTCGCGATATCCGTGCGCAACTGGAAGCGCTGGGTTTGGAAGCCGTGCAAGAAAAGAGCGGCAATGGCCCGGCAATGGAATATCGTTTGGATGGTGCTCAGGGTCGGGTGGGCATGATCGCGGCGCTGGGTGAGACGTTTTGCGGCAGTTGCAACCGCCTGCGCCTGACTGCGGATGGTTTCTTGCGGCCGTGCCTGATGAGCGCAAGTGAAATTAACCTGAAGGAAGCGCTTCGTTCCGGCCAGCCGATTTTGCCGCTGATCCAGCGGGCTGTTGAGATCAAACCTCTGGGGCATGAACTGGCCAGCCGACCAGCACCGGAAGGCCGTTGCATGATGCAGATTGGTGGATAATCCCTTTTATTCCATTTAAATTCAAAAAGACCTCATTCGACTGAACGAGGTCTTTTTATTCTGATCAGGCAGTGCCAAACTGGCGGTCGCCAGCATCTCCGAGACCGGGGACAATGTAGCCGCGCTCGTTCAGGTGGTCGTCGATTGCCGCCAGGTAGATAGGCACATCGGGGTGGTTACGCTGCATGTTGGCGATCCCTTCCGGTGCGCCAATCAAGCCGACGAATTTGATTTTCGAAACCCCCCAGCGTTTTAGAACGTCCACGGTTGCGGTGGCTGAACCGCCGGTTGCCAACATGGGGTCCAGAATCAGGCAGACGGACACGGTGGGCTCGACGGGCAGTTTATTGTAGTATTCGACCGGTTTTAGGGTCTTTTCATCCCGGTAAAGACCGATATGCCAGACTTCAGCTGAGGGCATCAAATCCCAAAAACCTTCCACCATGCCCAGTCCAGCGCGCAGAATCGGCACAAGACCAATTTTTTCCTTCAGGTGGCGGGCTTCAGTCATGGCAAGGGGTGTTTGTACCAGGATGGAAGTCGTGGCAAGATCGGCGGTGGCTTCGTAAGCCAGCAGTCCGGCGATTTCACGCACCAGCTCGCGGAATTTTTTCGGCTCAGTGGCCACGTCTCGCATCTTACTGAGTTTGTGAGCAATCAGGGGATGAGAAGAAACAAAAACGTTCGACATACCGGTCTCCAATCGGATTGTTTGCTTTTCCAATTATAGTCGCTTTGGGCAGATAAGGTATAATTCAGGCCATGAGTCAATCCCCAAATCGCGTCATTTCACCGGAACCGAGGCCGGATGACCGCCTGGACCAGGCTTTGCGGCCGCGCAATTTAAACGAAATCATAGGTCAGGATCAGATTTGCGAGAACCTGGGCATCCTCATTGCGGCAGCTCGAAAACGCAACGAACCGCTGGATCATGTGCTGTTTTACGGCCCTCCTGGGCTTGGCAAAACCACACTGGCGCATGTGCTCTCGAATGAAATGGGTGTCAACATCAAAATCACCGCCGGGCCAGCCGTCGAACGTGCCGGTGACCTTGCAGCTATCCTCACCAACCTCCATGCAGGGGATATCCTCTTCATCGATGAGATCCACCGGTTGGGAAAGGCAGTTGAGGAAGTGCTTTATCCGGCCATGGAAGATTATGCGCTGGATATCGTTATTGGCAAGGGGCCATCAGCCAGATCCATCCGCCTGAAATTGCCGCGTTTTACCGTGATTGGTGCAACCACGCGGCTGGCGCTGGTGAGCGCGCCTTTGCGCGCGCGTTTTGGTGCGGTTTACCGTCTAGATTATTACGATCTGCCAGCGATGACGAAAATTGTCAGCAGGGCAGCAAAAAAACTGGAAGTGCCCAGCGAAGACGGCGGTATCGAGGAAGTGGCACGTCGGGCACGCGGGACACCGCGCATTGCATTACGGCTGTTGCGGCGGGTGCGCGATTATGCTCAGGTACGCGCAGACGGTGTGATTAACCGGGATGTGGCTCATCAGGCGTTGGACTTACTGAATGTTGACCCGTTGGGATTGGATGAAGTCGACCGCAGGGTGCTCCTGACGATCATTCAAAAATACAACGGGGGCCCGGTTGGTTTGAACACCATTGCCGCATCGATCAGTGAAGAGCCCGATACGATTATGGATGTGGTCGAGCCGTACCTCTTACAGCTGGGGTTTATCGACCGCACGCCGCAAGGGCGCGTGGCAACGCGCGCTGCTTATGACCACCTGGGCCTGGTGTTTCCGGAAGAATCCCAGCAGCCGCGTTTGATTTGAAATTTTAAGATTGTTTGAGATTGCATGAAGACGAGCGATTTTGATTATCCGCTGCCGCCTGAACGGATCGCGCAGACGCCGGTGGAACCGCGCCACAACTCACGCTTGCTGGTACTGCGCAGGGATCAGGCGGAATTGGAACACAGCCAGTTCTACCGCATTGGTGAGTATTTGCGCCCCGGCGACCTGCTGGTGATCAATCGTACGCGGGTCATTCCAGCGCGCGTTCACGCATTTAAGCCGACCGGCGGCAGGGTCGAACTCCTGCTGCTGCGCAGGGAGGACGAACTGACCTGGGAGGCACTGGTGGGCGGCAAGGGAATGGTGGCAGGAAAATCCCTGGCTATTCCAGGCGGTCCGCAGGCTGAGATCATTGAAGTGTTGGAAGGTTCAAGGCGGCGGGTGCGCTTTTCAGAACCGGTGGAGGCTTCGCTGCCGAAGATTGGGGAGATGCCGCTGCCGCCCTATATCCACACACATTTGGACAACCAGGAACGCTATCAGACCGTGTACGCGGACCGGCCCGGTTCTGCTGCCGCACCGACTGCCGGACTGCACTTTACACCTGAGTTGATGCAATCACTGCGGCAACAGGGCATCCAGTTTGCCGAAGTGACCTTACACGTGGGGCTGGATACGTTTGCACCGGTGACCGAGGATGACCCTGGCGAGCATAAAATTCACACCGAATGGTGCGAGCTTACCTCAGAAATGGCCGACCGGATCAATGAGGTGCGGCAGGCAGGCGGGCGGGTCATTGCGGTTGGCACGACTAGCGTGCGCACGCTAGAATCGGCGGCCCAGCATGCTGCAAACGGCGGTGCTGTTGGCCCGTTCAGCGGCCCGACCAGCATTTATATTCTGCCTGGATATCAATTCCGCGCGGTGGATGCAATGATCACCAATTTTCATCTGCCAAAATCGACGCTGATTATGCTGGTGAGTGCGTTTGCGGGTCGCGAACGCATCCTGGCCGCCTACCATGAAGCCATCCGGCTTGAGTATCGTTTTTTCTCATTTGGCGATGCCATGTTGATCGTCTGATTTGGAGATGCGCATGCCTTCCGAACACTACAGTTGGGAAGCTTTGAACCGCGAAATCACAGCTTGTCGTAAGTGCCCCAGATTGGTAGCGTGGCGGGAAGAAATGGCGCGGGTCAAGCGGCGTGCCTACCGGGATTGGGATTACTGGGGTAAGCCCGTGCCTGCCTTTGGCGATCCGGAAGCGCGCCTGTTGGTGGTTGGACTTGCGCCGGGTGCGCACGGCTCCAACCGCACCGGGCGTATGTTCACCGGCGACGCTTCGGGGGATTTTCTGTTTGCATCCCTGCACCGCGCGGGCTTTGCCAGCCAACCGGCTGCGCAGAATCGCGAGGATGGATTGACATTGCAGGATGTATTGATCACGGCTGCCTGCCGCTGCGCGCCGCCGGACAACAAACCTTCCCCCCAGGAAATGGAGAATTGCCGGCCTTTCCTCCTCGCCGAGTTGGATTTGCTGCCCGGGCTGGTTGGAATCGTTGCGCTTGGTTCCATTGGTTTTCAAGCTGCCATTCAGGCATACCGCCAACGAGGTGCCTCCATTCCGAAATTGAAGTTTGGCCACGGTGATTGCTATTTGCTTGGCGAGGGATTGCCCTGGCTGCTAGCCTCCTACCACCCCAGCCAACAAAACACGCAGACCGGGCGATTGACCGCTCCGATGTTTGATGCAGTTTGGCTTCGAGCACGAGAGCTGCTTGGATAATTGACTGTTTTTGGCCTGCCAGTTGGTTACTGGTTTTGTATCAGGTTTTGTCTAAACATGCTTGTCATTTGCCCAATGCCCGGTAGAATCAGGTCAACACATCTTTTGGGGTAACCTGTGAAAAAGAAAATCGCGATTTGGATTCTGATTGGTTTCTTATTGGGTGTACCCATTGTTTTTGCCGTTTGGGCATACACGCCGCCTGCACCCATGCCGCAAGCCCTGGCAGCCCTTGAGAGTGATGCTCAAGTGATTGTGCGTGTGGACGAATGGGCTCTTTTTGAGCCAATTAAAACACAGGCTGATACGGCATTAATTTTCTATCCTGGCGGACGGGTGGATTTTCGTTCGTATGCTCCCGCTGCCCGTGCCATCGCCGAGGCTGGTTATCCAGTTTTTGTTCTCTCGATGCCGTTTAATCTGGCGGTATTTGATATTGATCGTGCGGCTGACGTGATGGCTGCGTATCCGGAGATTCAAAATTGGGTCATTGGCGGGCATTCACCGGGTGGGGCGATGGCAGCCAATTTCGTGGTTCGAAACCCGGAAGATGTGCAAGGTTTGCTTTTATGGGCAGCTTATCCGGCATCCAGCGATGATCTATCAGGTTTAAACGTTGAGGTGACGTCCATTTACGCAACTCGTGATGGATTGTCAACCGGCGAAAAAATCGATCAGTCCCGCTCACTCCTTCCGGTTGATACCATTTGGATGGCTATTGAAGGAGGCAATCATGCCCAGTTTGGTTGGTACGGCAACCAGCCGGGTGATCTGCCTGCGGAGATCAGCCGGGAGGCCCAGCAGGAGCAAATTGTGGCTGCAAGTATTGCGCTGCTTGAACGTGTGGATAGGGGTGGAAGGTGAAAGCAATTCGGTTTATCGCCATCACGCTGGTGGCCCTTTTGATAATCTTGCTAATAGCACCTTTGTTTTTACCGGTTGCTCCGCTGGAAGGTACCCTTCCCGAAACCGCCCTGGCTGATTCCGATAGCCGATTCATACAGATTAACGGCATCAATGTGCATTACAAACAAATGGGCAGCGGCGAGCCGGTGATCATTCTTCTGCACGGCTTTGGCGCCAGCGTCTTTTCCTGGCGCGAGGTAATGACACCCCTGGCAAATCATGGGACAGTAATTGCTTTTGACCGGCCGGCTTTTGGCCTGACACAGCGCCCGATGCCAGGCGAGTGGCAGGGGCAAAACCCCTACAGCCCGGAGGCACAGGTGGCATTGGTGATTGGGTTGATGGATGCGTTAGAGATTGATCGTGCCATCCTGATTGGCAACTCAGCCGGCGGGACCGTGGCACTTTCAACCGCGCTGGCGTACCCGCAGCGAATCAACGGGTTGGTGCTGGTGGATGCCGCTGTATATTCTGGCGGCGGTGTGCCAGCCTGGATCCGACCGCTGCTGCGGCTGCCGCAATATGATCGGGTCGGTCAGTTAATCTCACGCAGCCTGCTGCAAAACGGCGACCGGCTGATCGAGTCAGCCTGGCATGATCCAGCCAGGATCACCGCTGAAGTTCTGGAGGGATATCGCAAGCCGCTGAAGGTGAACAACTGGGATCGGGCGTTATGGGAGCTGACCAAGGCATCGGGTGCGAGCGATTTGGCCGCACGACTGCCAGATGTGAAAATGCCGGTGTTGGTGGTCAGCGGGGACGACGATCGGATAGTGCCAACGGACCAGAGTGTTCGCCTGTCTGAGGAGATCGATGGTGCTCGTCTTGTGGTATTTACGGCTTGCGGGCATGTTCCCCAGGAAGAATGCCCGGATCAATTTCTGCAGGCCGTGCTACCGTTTGTTCAATCATTGCAATAATAATGCGCATAGCCTTTTTTGGGTATATTACAAAAACGCGCAGCCAACAAGCTGCGCGTTTTGCACTGACAAAAGATGTGCTTACTTGCTCTGGCGCAGGGCATCCCATCCGGCGTACCTGGCGGTGTCGCCCAGTTCGGCTTCGATGCGCAGCAGCTGGTTGTACTTGGCCACGCGATCTGAGCGAGCAGGGGCGCCGGTCTTGATCTGGCCCATGTTAAGCGCCACGACCAGGTCGGCGATGGTGGAATCTTCAGTTTCACCAGAGCGGTGCGATGTGACCGCGCGCCATCCGGCGCGGTGGCAGGTTTCCACAGCTTCGATGGTTTCGGTCAGCGTGCCGATCTGATTCAGCTTGACCAGCAGGGCATTGGCAGCATTTTCCTTGATGGCGCGGCGGACGCGCTCGGGGTTGGTCACCAGCAGGTCGTCACCAACGATCTGGATGCGGTCGCCCAGTTCTTTGGTCATCAGCTTCCAGGAGTCCCAATCATCCTGAGCCAGGCCATCTTCGACCGAAACGATCGGGTACTGATCCACCCAGTTTTTCCAGAAGGCTACCATTTCTTCGCCGGAAAGCATTTTGCCTTCCTTGCGCAGATTGTACTTCTTGGTTTCTTCGTCATATAGTTCTGAAGCGGCAGGGTCGAGCGCGATGCAGACCTGCTCGCCGGGCTTGTAGCCGGCCTTGTGGATGGCTTCAAGGATCACTTCCACGGCTTCCACGTTTGCCTTGAGCGCAGGGGCGTAACCGCCTTCGTCGCCGACCAGTGTGGCGTAGCCGCGTGCCTTGAGCACCGACTTGAGTGCATGATAGATTTCGGCACCCCAGCGCAGACCCTCAGCAAAGGAGGGGGCACCAAGCGGCATGACCATGAATTCCTGCGCGTCAGTTGATTGCCAGGCAGTATGAGCTCCGCCGTTGAGGATGTTCATCATTGGGACGGGCAGAACGTGGGCATAGACGCCGCCAATGTAGCGGTACAACGGCAGACCCAGGCTGGCGGCGGCTGCTTTGGCTACGGCAAGGGAGGTGCCGAGAATGGCATTGGCGCCCAACTTGGACTTGTTGGGCGTACCATCCAGCTCGAGCATGGTCATATCAATGGCTTTTTGCTCAACGGCGTCAAAACCGATCAAGGCTTCGGCGATGTCATTATTGACGTTTTCGACTGCTTTGAGCACGCCTTTACCGCCGTAGCGGGATTTATCGCCGTCACGCATTTCAAGCGCTTCGTGCACACCCGTGGATGCGCCCGATGGAACAGCCGCGCGGCCCCAGTTGCCATCCGCGAGGATGACTTCCACCTCAATGGTGGGATTGCCGCGAGAGTCCAGGATTTCCTGTGCCACAATTGATTCAATAGTTGTGTCCATAGATATACCTCGTTATTTGCTTTCCTGGGATGCAGGCGTTTGCACGCCTTTTTTTAAGGATGGAATGGTCTAAGTATAATCGAGATTGTCCCGTTTGTGCATTTTGTCATTAGTGAGTTCGAGAACAAATGGCGGTGGGGCAAGCTATTCGTCTTTCCGGTCGAACACACCCGCACGGTCGCAAACCGCCTGAGCAAACGCAAGGAATAGCGGATGAGGGCGATTGAAGCGGGAGAGAAATTCAGGGTGGAATTGGGTGCCCATCATGAAGGGATGGTCGGCATATTCCACAATTTCCACCAGACGGCCATCCGGTGATAGCCCAGAGAAGCGCATGCCGTTGGCTTCCATAATCCTGCGGTAAGCGTTGTTGAATTCGAAGCGGTGGCGGTGGCGTTCTTGCACCACTTCTTCGCCATATGCCGCAGCGGCTTTGGTGCCAGGTTGCAGGTGGCAGGGATACAAGCCCAGCCTCATGGTGCCACCCATATCCGTGATCTGCTGCTGGTCAGGCATCAGGTCGATGACTGGATAAGGCGTGGTTCGGTCGAATTCGGTGGAATTGGCTTCTTCGCTCTGGAAGATATGGCGGCCAAATTCAATCACCATCAATTGCATGCCAAGGCAAAGCCCCAGATAGGGAATTTTGTGGCTGCGCGCGTATTTGGCTGCCTGAATCTTGCCTTCAATGCCCCGGCTGCCAAAACCGCCAGGAACGATGATGCCGTCCACCTGTTCGATGACGTCCCAGCCTTTGCCGCGCTCCAATTCAGCGCTGTGCACCCACTTCAGATCGACTTCCACGCCCAGTTTCAGACCGGCATGGTTGATCGCTTCGCGCACGCTGATGTAAGCGTCGTGGAGTTCGACATATTTACCCACCAGCGCAATCTTGATTTTGGGTTTGGGTTGTTGGATTCTTTCAACCAGGCCCTTCCATTCTGTCCAATCCGGTTTGACTCGTGCCTGAAGCCCCAGCTTCTCAAGGATGTAGTCTGCAGTGGCAGCCTCTTCAAGTAACAGCGGCACCTCATAGAGCACCTTTGCCGTCACCATGGGTACCACGGCGCGTTTGTCAACATCGCAAAATTGAGCAATTTTATCGCGCAAAGATGGATCGACCGGGTAATCGGAACGCGCCACAATCATATCCGGCGAAATACCGATGGAGCGCAGTTCATGAACAGAGTGCTGGGTTGGTTTGGTCTTCAGTTCCTGGGTGGCGCCGATATAGGGCAGCCAGGTGACGTGTACATAGAAGGTATTCTCACGTCCCAGATCGCTGCGAAGCTGGCGCAAGGCCTCCAGGAATGGCAGGCTTTCTATATCGCCGACAGTGCCGCCCACCTCGACCAGCACAATTTCTGCGCCGGTTGTCTTGGATACCAGACCGATTCGACGTTTGATTTCATTGGTAATGTGTGGAATTACCTGAATAGTGCCGCCCAAAAAATCGCCGCGCCGCTCTTTTGAGATAACCTCGGCATAAACCTGCCCTGTTGTGATGTTGCACACCCGATTCAAGCGGATATCGATAAAGCGTTCGTAATGCCCCAGGTCCAGGTCGGTCTCTGCACCATCATCCAGTACAAAAACCTCGCCATGCTGGTACGGGCTCATTGTGCCTGGGTCGACGTTAATATATGGATCCAGTTTTTGAACAGCCACCGAGAAGCCGCGCTCTTTCAGTGAGCGTCCCAGGGCGGCTGCGGTGACACCCTTGCCTACTGAACTGACAACGCCACCGGTGAAGAAGATATACTTTGTGGGCATACGTACTCCTTGGTCAAAAATCAGAGCAGATTTCAGATGAGGTTTTCTTAATGACAAAGAAGTGGGGAGGGCCGATGATCGGCACCTCCCCACGAGCAGGTCGCTGGAAATTTGGATTGAATAAGTCGGTTAATTGGTTTTGGCATGGCAAATCAATGGCGCAAGTTTACCATAAAAAGAGCGGACTACGTTTCTTTCTAATGCAATTAACTTTTAGGGGTTGGCGTATCTCCTGCCGGCGAAACTGGGAGGGCGATTGAGATACCTGCCTGGTTAAGCGCTTCGATGGCGCAGCGACGCAACGCGATTTGAACGGCATATTGCTTACCTGGCAAAGTGCGTGCCGTTAACCGTATTTGCACTGCCCAATCGGTTAAGCCATTCCAGCCGGATACTTCTGGAGGATCCAACAACCAGGCTTTGATTTCTTCTTTTTCCCCGCATGTGCTGATTGCTTCTTTAAGAATGCTCACGGCTTGATACAGGTCAGCGGAATAGGGCAGGTTTATGTCCACAATGGCGCGCATCCATTGGCGTGAGCCGTTGGCCACCAGACGCGCCTCAGAATTCGGAAAGATATGCAGCAGTCCGTTGTATTCGCGCACCCGGGTTGCCCGCATGCTGATCTCTTCCACTATACCGCGTACTGCTCCAATTTTGATCTCGTCGCCGATGGCAAACTGGTCTTCAATCAAAATCGTTAGGCCGGCTAGAAAGTCTTTGATGAGCGCCTGCGCGCCCAGCGAGAATGCCAAACCAACAATCCCAAGACTGGCCAGAATGGGGGTCATATCAATGCCAAGCGTGGTAAGCAGGCTGATCAGGCCACCGATGATGATCACGCCATTTAGCGTGGTTACGCCCACGGAGATTGAGGTGGCAATGCGGCCCTTGCGATTCGAATCGATATTCCGTTTGGCCAGGCTGGTGTGCAAATGCCTTTTGGCAGCCTGGACGATCTGGGTTAACGTGATCGTAAATACAATGATGATCAGGCTGCGGAAGAGTGGTTGAAGGTCGAGAGAAAAGAGCTGTGCCAACGTTATTACCTTTTAATAAACAATGCAAGTAAGCTTTCTGAGCCGATTATAGCAAACCCAAAGAAAAAAGCCGCCCATTTTTGGGCGACTTTTCGTGTTTCCTGATTTCCGCTGAAACCTGAGGGAGGGGTTCGATTTCAGGCGGTCCGTGCCTTTTGTTCAAGCGTGCGGGAGAAGGCATCTTCCTGCTCAACGTTGGCGGTTTTGGCCTTCTTCTTTTCTTCCTGTTCCTTCTTGCGAGACTTGGCTTTCTCCATGGCTTCGCGGATCGCGATTTCCATGGCTGTGGGCTCATTTTCTTCCTTCGGCTCGTTGATTGCGTCCATCAAGTGCGAAAAGTCTTCGCTGCCTTCCTGTGAACGGCCGCGCGGAGCGGTTTTCTTCTTGCGTTGGGGTTTCTCGCGCTTGGGTGTCAGGTCAGACAGGCGCACCGGTTCTTCTTCTTTAACCGGTTCGGGTTGCATGGCCTTGAGGCTTAACTTGATCTGCTTCTTTTTCTTATTTACATCCAGCACCATCGCTTCGACTTCATCTTCTTCTTTGACAACGTCGGAGGGTTGGCGGACGTAACCGTGCGCCATTTCGCTGATGTGGATCAAACCGGGGCGTTCAGCGCCAATATCGACGAATGCGCCAAATTTTTCCAGGCGGACGACCTTGCCCTTGACGACCATGTCTTTCTTGATGTCTTTCCAATCCAGATCCAGCGGCTTGAACATGGTCAATTCGATGCGGTTGTCTTTGACGCGGCGCACCCAGACGTCGATTTCCTGACCAATTTGCAGGACTTTATCGACCGAGGTGATTTGTTGACCGGCTTCGGCAGCCTGGATCTGCGAAATGTGCAGAACACCAAGCCTTCCTTCTCCAAGGTCAACCACCGCGCCGGCCAGGGCAATTTTTGCCACCTTACCGGTAAAGTGGGTCTTCGGTTTTAATTCGGCGGATTTTTCAACATCCACCATTGCGGTATTATCCATTGATCTAATCTCCCTTTGTCAGTTTTCAGCGAAGGTCAATTATACTCCCCGCATCTAAAACTGTCAATTAAACGAAAGTGCTCAATGTCGCCAATTATGGGGGAGATTCTCACTGGTGTCTGGACCGGTTTGGGATTGCCCGATGGCTGTGACGGCAGGATGTCGCCAACCGTAAAGGTCAGGATTCAAAGGTCAGGGTAAGGTCGAAAGTTTCCGAACCGCGCGCGACCTTTAGCGTAACTGTGTCTCCAGGAGCGTAGTGGAACAGAGCGTTCAGGTACGGACGGTCTTCATCCAGGGGATAATCGCCGATCTGGGTGATGATATCTCCCACTTGCAGCCCGGCTTTAGCGGCTGGCCCGTTTGGATCGATGGCAGCAACGTATACGCCCCATTGGACCGGCAGATTGTAACGCCGTGCAATTGCCGGGTCGACGGCTTGGTAACGGATTCCCATATAAGGCCGCGCCACGGTGCCGTTGGCGATGATCTGCTCAGCCACGGCTTTGACCGTACTTGCTGGCACCGCAAAACCCAGTCCTTCGACAACTGTGCTGGAGGCCTGGCTGTCGCGTACAATCAGTGTGTTGATGCCAATCACCTGTCCGGCCAGGTTCACCAATGGCCCGCCTGAATTGCCCTGGTTGATTGCGGCATCAGTTTGCAGGAGGTTCTCCAGCAAATAGTTATTGCCGCTGTCAAGGCTGCGCCCCGTGGCACTGATGACACCTGTAGTGACGGTATTCTTGAAATCTCCCAGCGGTGAACCGATGGCAATGACCGTTTCGCCAGGTTTGAGTGCATCCGAATTGCCCAGTTCAGCCACGGCTGGAAGTTCACCTTCAACTTTTAGAACAGCCAGGTCAGAGAACTGGTCACTGCCGATAATTTGCGCTGGACGCTCATCGCCGTTGGCCAGAATCACGGTGATGGATTCAGTTCCGTCGATGACATGGTTATTTGTGATGATGTAACCCGACGCAGAGATAATCACGCCGCTGCCTGAAGAGGTGCCGCCGGGCACCAGCCCAAAAAAGGACATTTGATCTGGCAGTTGGCCCACCACAGTGACTACTGCCGGGCCTATTTTTTCTACAGCCTGAGTAATGGCAGTATCGATACTGATGGTTTGAATCGCTAAGGTAACGTCTGCAGAGGGCTGCTCAAGTTCGGAAGATTTATCTGGAAGTGACGCCGTGCTGACAGGAGCGACTGTCTGGCGCGCAACTGCAAGGCCGCCGATATACGCCCCAGATAAGCCTGCTGCAAAGGCAGCAATAACGACAAGGAGTAGAAACCAGACACGTTTCATCTGATAAATCTTCGCCTGTCATGCGGTGTGTTAATCAGACTGTAAGAGCAACTCCACAGCTTTGTCCAGTTGGGGGTCACGATCTGCGGCGTAATCTTCCTCAGTCATTTCGACCACAACATCGGGCGTCAGACCGGACCCGTTGATCTGGCGTTCTTTCGGCGTCAACCAGCGCGCGATGGTGATACGCACCGCACCCTGGCCATCCTGCAGCTCCAACCACTTTTGGACGGTACCTTTGCCATATGTCGTTACGCCCACTAGCCGGGCGCGGCCGGCATCCTGCAGTGCCCCGGCAGTAATTTCTGAAGCGGATGCAGAACCTTCGTTCACCAGCACGACCATTGGAATATCCAATGCCAGGCCGCCTTTTTCAGCTTTGTATTCTGTGATGGTGCCGTCGCCATATTGCTCCAATAATACATTGCCGGTGTTGATAAATTGAGATGTGACTTCAACCGCAGTTTCCAGGTAACCGCCGCCGTTAAAGCGCAAATCGAGGATTAACCCTTTGGGCTCTTGGGCCATCAGTTCTTTCAATGCATTGCGTAGATCGCGGGTGGTGTTGTCGCCAAATGTGCTTAAGGCTACATACGCAATGCCTGAATCCAGCATTTTACTCGATACAGAGGATTGCACAATTTTGGCGCGTGTGACTTTAATATCAAAAGGTTCGCTCACACCTTCGCGCAGGATAGTTAATATTACCTCTGTGCCAGCCGGGCCTTTGACCTTGCTGAGAACCACACTACCATCCACTCCAGTCATATCCTGACCGTCTACGGCAATGATCAGGTCGCCAATTTTGATCCCGGCTTTTTCAGCGGGTGAATTGGGCATGGGACTGATGATTTTCAGGTATTCACCGGTGATATCCACCACAGCTCCAATGCCTTCGTATTCTCCCTGCAGCGATGAGTTCGCCTGGGTGTATTCATCGGGTGACATGTAAGAGGTGTGTGGATCGCCAAGCGCATCCAGCATGCCACGAATCGCACCACGCATTAACTCGTTATCATTGACCGGCTGATCAACGTATAAGGAATGCACCAGGTCCCAGGCTTCCCAGAATGGTGCGAAGGTTTCATCCAAATCTGACGAGTTTTTTGGTGCATCCGTCTCCTGCCGCGTGGGCGGATTCAGTTCAACAGTCTGGGCAGAGGCAGAGGATTTTGGCAAAATCCAACCAACCAGCACACCACCAGAGAAACTGCCAAGCAGCAAAATCGCTGCGACCAATGCAATTAATAAATTCCGGGCTAAACGAGAGGACATTCTCATCTCCCTAAAAAGGTATTTTCTGCGATTGAATCTATCACGCAAGTATTAATGCAGGATAAAAAAAGATCAGTTTGACTCATGTTGGTCTCGCTATTTTTCACTATCCGCTTGCTCTGCATGTTTCCGCAACCTGGTTGTGCGCCGGGATAGTTCCGCCAGCATCTCATCTTCCTTCTGCCAGGGATTGCGGATGGATTGCCCCATTTGTTTCATCAATTGGGAGGTACTTAAGCTCGAATCTTTTTTGTTCCTTGCCCGCAGTGCTGAAATCAACGACCAATTGGTGGCAAATAAGATCAATGCAAGTAATGCAAAAATCAGCCAGCCGTACCAGGGAATGTCATTCATGTCATATTCTCCGCTTTCCCATAGCCGTTTACAGGGATTATATTGGGCAGGTCAATCAGTTTTGCGATGGCGGGGGCAAAAGGCAATGCCGCATCGGAAGGGCCGACGAGGATGGTTTGAAATTGCCGATTGTGGGCGGCAATCAAATTCCTTGGCGAGTCGTCAATGACCACACAATTTTGTGGATGGGGTTGACCAGCAAATTCCAGGGCGATGTCAAATGCTTCGTCCATCGGTTTGCAGTAGGGGGAAAGCATGGTGATGTCGATGATGCCATCGAAGATATCTGACAAACCCAGGATCTCTAAAACCCGAAGTGCATGCGGACGATCACCATTGGTGAAGATATATTTGGGCTGATGGTAAGCAGTGAGCACTTGCCTCAACCCGGGATCCGGAGCGATGTATTGTGATAACGGAACATCGTGGACGAAGCGCAAATAATCTGCAGCATCGACATGCATTGTCGCTTCCAGTCCGCGCAAAGTTGTTCCGTAAGTATTGAAAAGCCTTTGCCGCAGCTCGGGCACTTCTGCACGAGGTATGCCAATGACTTCTTGCATGTACAAGTCGATGCGGTTGCGGATGTCTTGCCAGATCCCGCTGTCTGCCGGATAAAGGGTGTCATCCAGGTCGATAAAAAAAGTCAGGTCGCCCATGAGACCAGTATAATCGAATGCAGGCGGATTTCAAAGTATACAGTGCACAAAGCATGACTTGTAATAGGACTGATCTCCCATTTGGGAAACAGTAATTTTTTGTATAATCAATCCGCTCAGGAGCATTCATGCCGATTCACCTACTTTCGGACGAAGTTGCATCGCAAATTGCAGCCGGCGAGGTTGTAGAGCGGCCCGCATCGGTGGTGAAGGAACTGGTGGAAAATTCATTGGATGCCGGCGCCCGGAACATTGCCATTCGCATAGAAGGCGCAGGACGGCGGCTAATTGAGGTTTCTGACGACGGTGCTGGAATTGCACGAGAAGAATTGCCGTTATCGGTTGCCAGGCATGCCACCAGCAAGTTGCTTACAGCCGAGGATCTTTTCCACATCAAAACACTTGGATTTCGCGGTGAAGCGCTGGCTTCGATTGCATCTGTCTCAAGGCTCACAATCACAACACGCCCCTCAGATGTCGAGGTTGGAGCGCGCATTCAAGTGGAGGGCGGGCAGGCTGGTTCGGTGGAAGGCGCGGGCGTTCCAAAAGGGACGCTGATTCGCGTAGAGGATCTGTTCTTCAACGTTCCGGCTCGTTTGAAGTTTCTTAAGCAAGATTCTACCGAGCGTTCGCAGATTGATGGATTGGTGACACGTTACGCGCTTGCCTATCCTCATGTGCATTTTCAGCTTTGGCAAGACAACCGCCCGACATTGCAGACCAGCGGAAATGGTGACCGACGTGAGATTCTGGCACAGCTTTACGGTGTCGATATTGCCCGCCAGTTGCTGGAAGTGAGTTTGGAAGATGACAGCCGTTTGATGAATGGGTTTATCAGCCCGGTGGCGTTAACCCGCTCCAATCGGCGCGATATCACCTTTTTTATCAACGGCCGTTGGATTCAGTCGGTACCACTAACCACCGCGTTGGTGCAGGCGTATCACACGCTATTAATGGTGGGCCGGTTTCCGCTAGCCGTGGTCTTTCTGCAACTGCCGCCCGAAGAGGTGGACGTGAACGTTCACCCGGCAAAAGCTGAGGTGCGCTTCCGCGACCCGGAACGTATCTTCAGCATGGTGCAACGCGGCGCTCGCCGGGCGCTGCTGGCCTATTCACCTGTGCCTTCCATCGGGTTAGCCCAGTGGAAATCTGCATCTGCACAACCCCAGGCAATTGACCCGGCATGGAATATGACGGCTGATTTACAAAATAATAATCCACCGGCAGTACAGCCTGCTGAAGACCTTGAATCAGCAGGCAGCTCCTCATCGTATTCTCCGGAAGATTTACCTTCTGGCCAACTACCTTTATTACGGTTGATCGGCCAGGTGGGACTCTCATATCTTGTGGCTGAAGGCCCGGACGGTTTGTATTTGATTGATCAGCATGCTGCGCACGAACGTGTGTTGTTTGAGCGTTTGATGAAGCAGGTTAGCAGCCAACGCATCCCGGCACAGGCGCTGCTGGAACCTGCGATTATTACCCTGCCAGCGCAGCAAGCCGCCGTGTTTTCTGACCAACTCGATGCATTGGAGCACCTGGGATTTGAGGTGGAGCCTTTTGGACCGACGACGTTTCGCGTGCGGGCGATCCCTTCAGCGCTTTTAGGAAGTGACCCGGCTGCCGCTGTTCGGGTTCTGGTTGAGGATTTCGAAGAAGATGAAAGTCCCCTGCGTGATGTCGTGGAAGAACGAGTGGCTGCGCGGGTGTGCAAGCGCGCGGCAGTGAAAGCGGGCCAGGCGATGTCACCTGAAGAACAAAAAAAGCTTTTGGCCGACCTGGAAACCTGCATTTCGCCGCGCACCTGCCCGCATGGACGCCCGACCATGATTCATCTGTCTGTGGATTTACTGGAACGTCAGTTTGGCCGGCGGGGAAGCCGCTAATTACTACGAATTGGAGTGAATATGCAAATTGTGACCGATCGCGGAGCAGATGTAACCCCTGAAGTTGCGGAAGAATTCGGGATCCATTTCACGCCGTTGAAAGTGACCTTGGGAGATCGCACCTATGCAAGTGGCGTGGATATAACACCGGACGCGTTTTATGATCTTTTGGAAAGCTCCGGTCAAATGCCCACCACTTCACAACCTTCCGTCGGCGAATTTGTGGAGCTTTATCGCACGCTGGCGCAAACCGATCCGGAGATTCTTTCAATCCACATCTCGTCGGGGTTGAGCGGCACAATGAATTCTGCCAGAACTGCTGCGGCAATGGTACCTGAAGCGCATGTGACTCTGGTTGACACGCGAACGCTTTCCTGCCCACAGGGCTGGCAGGTGGAAGCCGCTGCCAGGGCAATTCGAGGTGGGTGGACTCTCGAAAGAATCCTGAGTTACCTGGCTGATTTTCGGGCACAGACTGAGGGCTTGTTTACTGTGGCTACGCTTAAGTACCTGATCCACGGAGGGCGGATCAGCCATATTAAGGGGCTTGTGGCATCGCTGTTAAACATTAAACCGATCATCGGCGTGGACCTGGAAACTGGCAAGTATCATCAATTGGGTCAAGAAATAACACTTAAGCGCGCCATTTTCCAACAGGCGGATTTCCTGGCAAAACGTTTCGGGGAAGGCACCCGGTTGCGAGTTCAATTGCTGCACGCCAATAATTTGGTGGGTACTGAATGGCTGCGCGAGCGGATCAATCAACGATTTGACGTCGATTGGCTGCCTACAATTGCAATTACACCAGCCCTGGGTGCACATGTGGGTACCGGGTTGGTGGGCCTGGCCGTGGGACCGGTCTCATTATTTCAGCAGCTGCCAGCCTAAATAATATTTCGATTACAGACAGGCAATTCAACGGTGAAGGTGGAGCCGGATTTTACCTGGCTTTGGACGCTGATCGTACCGCCATGTATTTCGACAATGCGGCTGCAAATTGAAAGCCCCAAACCCGTTCCAGGATAAGCTTCCTCTACTTGGCGCGCGCGGTAGAATTTCTCAAACACATGCGGCAGGTCATTTTCGGAGATGCCAATGCCGTTGTCTTGCACCGAAAAACCAACAATCACACCATCTCCCCAGGCGGCAATATTCACGTAACCGCCGGGGGAATTATATTTGATGGCATTATTTAGCAAGTTGATGATCACCTGCTTGATCTTATTCTCATCACCTTCAAAGGTAAGCGGTTGATCGGGAAGCAAAAGGTTTACTTGGATGCCTGCTTCACCGGCTTTGGGTTGCATGATGCGGGTGCACTCTTGCAGAATGGATTTCAAATCAATCAGGCTGGTGGTGAAGGTTAACCGTCCAGCCTCCAGGCGGGAATATTCCAGATAGGAACTTGCCAGGTTGTTTAACCGGGTGACTTCATCGGCAATCGAATCTACAAACTGATGCCGCTGTTCATCTGATAAATCGTTGCGTTTCAATAAATAGGTGATGGTCAGAATAGAGGCAAGTGGTGTTCGTAGTTCGTGAACCAATTCGTTGACGAGATCGGCTTGCTGATATAGACGTGTATTCTCAACAGCGATAGCCGCCTGAGCAGCCAGAACTGTGAGAACATCAACGTCTCCATCGTTAAATATTCCTTGCTTTTTGTTGACCACTTCTAAAACCCCCTGAACTTTATCCTTGGCTACCAGTGGTACAGCAATCAGCGATTTGACCGTTGAAGGCAACAGCGGATCGGCATTGGTAATCGGCTGCTGATCCTGAAATCGATCCGTCACGATGACGGGTTTGCCCTGAGCGGCTACCTGTCCAGCAATGCTATCGAAAGGGATTTCACTGCTCAGAATGTTGCGCGAATTCTGAAAATTCGAAGAAACTTGTAGAACGACACCCCCTTTGGTCTCGTCAAACAGGTAAACAAGCGCACCTTCTGCACCGCTTAGGTTTGCAGCCACGCGCATGATCTTCCGCAACAAAACATCCAAATCGAGCGTGGATGCCAGATCACGTGAGATATCGAGAAGCTGCTTAAATTGCTGGCTGAATGGCGGCACGCTAATTACTCCTTGAGTATAGCACAGACAATTGCCGGGAGTGCATAAGAAACTTCACAGTTTAGTAAGATTTCAGCTTGATCATCCAAATAGGTGTTGGACAATGTATTAATGATAATCTTCCCGCGATGGTCAAGCACAAAATACGGCAAGCCATTTACCGGTCCCACCTCAAGTGAGGTCCCCACAATAATCATCACATCGGAGTTGGATGCTTCTTTGACCGCCGTATTCCAGGCTGAAGGGTGCAGCATTTCTTCGAAGAAGATGATGTCTGGCTTCAGCGTTGCTTCACAAACCGGGCAATGCGGGATAAACCCGTCATTGAAAAAAACCGGCCAGAATTGCTCTGAGTCGTAAGACCTTCGGCATTTCAGGCAAGAGAGCGTTTTCAATGAGCCGTGCAACTCAATTACATTCGTTGAGCCGGCTTTTTGATGCAACCCGTCGATATTTTGCGTGAGAATCGCGTGAAGAAGCCCCATCTTCTCCAGCTCTGCCAGCGCAAGATGAGCCGGATTGGGTTTGGCTGCTGCCATGAGTTTGGCCACTGGAAGAAACCAGTTATAAAACCGCTGGGGCCGCTGGTGAAAGGTTGTCAGGGAAACAACCTCCATTGGGTTGACGTGCGCCCATTCGCCCGTCCCTGGCGAGCGAAAATCGGGGACACCGGAAGGTGTTGAAATGCCTGCGCCGGTCAATGCCACCGCATGGCGGGCAGATGAGATCAACCGTGCAGCCTGTCGGATTTGCTCTTCTAAATTTGCTGTCATCCGCCCTGGATCTTGATCCTTTGAGCCAGCATATCAGCCATCCGGAAATATTGCTGGCTGACCAGACCCTCTTTCTGGATCTCGATGAGCGGGATCGACCGCGTGGCAGCATAAAAAGCCTGTTCGGGCGCGGGCGGAACAATCATCGCAATCGGCTGGCCGATTTTTTCCTGGATCTGATTGGCAGAAAGAACCACATCCGCGCGCACACGGTTGATAACCATTACGGTCAGGGGCTTGGATTTCCCAAAACCGCGCGCTATCAGATCGTCAATCAAGAAGCGGGTGCGCTCGACTGATGAAGGTTGCGGCTCTGTGATGACGATAATTTCATTCAACTGCGGTAAGATGCGATCCAGCATAGGGTGGAAACTGGTGCCGATATCCAGGATGACCAGTTGAGCCATCAACGAAAGTTGCTGAATGACGGCTTCCATTTGCGGACCGTAGTTTAGAGAGTCGGTTTCTCGGGCGCGGGATGAAGCCAGCAGCAGGCGCACACCGTATGTGGTGCGGACGAGTTCTTTTTCCACGACGTTGGCCGTGATGTCCGCAGGTCGGCAATGGATCAGGTTATTTAAACCCTCAGGGTTGGTCAGCTTCAAGTCTATGGCCCAGGTTCCCTGGCCGGGACGAAGTTCAGCAGCGATGGTTGATACTTTTGAGCGCTCGTGCATGGCCAATGCTAAATTTAATGCCAGCGTTGAAACACCCAAACCACCTTTTGCGGCAATCACACCCAGGGTATAGCCCCGATCAATCGCTGGCGCCGGCCCGGTGCGCACCTTCACCCGGCTAAGCAGGGCTTTAATATGCGCCACCAGTTCCGCTGGATGAACCGGTTTGGTCAGGTAATCATCCACGCCGGATTCATAGCCTTTGACTTTATCGTCCACCTGGCTTTTGGCTGTGAACATAAGAATGGGCGTGACGGTGGTCGCGGTTTCATTGCGCAGGCGGCGGGTCACTTCATATCCATCCATGTCCGGCATCATGATATCCAGGACAATCAGGTCAGGCTGTTCGTTGCGCGCCATGGATAGTGCTTCGGTGCCATTGTGTGCCGAGGTAACCTGGTAGCCTTGCCTTTGAAGCATCAATCCGACAAGGCGCAATGTTTCTAAGTCATCATCGACGATAAGGATTTTCTCCGGCATAAATATCCTCCCCTGGCGCGTGCAATTGCCTGGATAACAACCCGGTTGAGAATGTAAAGCGATTGAGTATAACTATTCTAAATCAAAATGGAAAAAACATAAACTATAATCAGCTTATGTTATCTAGGATTTTTGAAACCGCTATCCAAAAGTGCGGATTAAGAGCTGGCCAGACAGTTTTGGTAGGGGTATCCGGTGGCCCGGACAGTCTTTGCCTGCTGGATACGCTGACCCGACTGGGGTTCAGAACCATTGCGGCATATTTCAATCATCAATTGCGCGCAGAATCGGAAGATGAACTGGTTGAAGTAGGGCGTGTGGCTGCCAGCCTGCAAATACGCTTTATCAGCGGTCGTGGAGATGTGGCCGCAACGGCCACAAAAATGGGCAAGTCACTTGAAGAAGCGGCACGCGAGATGCGCTATGCCTTTCTGTTCAATAGTGCGCGGGAAAACCATGCCGATGCGGTGGCTGTGGGTCATAACGCGGACGATCAGGTGGAAACCATTCTGATGCACCTGTTGCGCGGTAGCGGTCTTGCTGGTATGCGTGGTATGGCATTTCGAAGCTTGACACAATGGGATGACCGAATTCCGCTGGTCAGGCCTCTGCTGGCAACGTGGCGAAAAGATATTTTGGCTTATTGCAACACAGCCGGACTGCAGCCAAGCCTGGATGCCAGTAATTTGGATCGCCATTTTTTTCGAAACCGGATTCGGCTTGACCTGATCCCCGAACTGGAAATGATGGCACCCGGGGTGCGCCGGCGAATCTGGAATCTATCGCAGCTGGTTGCAGATGACCTGGATTTGATGGATTCAATTGAGGAACAGTCCTGGCGTCTTTGTGTTATGGAGCAGGGTCCTGATTACATTCAATATGATCTGACTGCCCTTCGCGGTCAACCGGAATCCTTGCAGCGGCGGATAATTCGGCGAGGCGCAGCAGCATTGCAATCAACGGGTGATACTTTATCCATGGACAGTACACTGCGTGCGGTCAAGTTCCTTCAAACGGGTACCCGCGGCCGGAAAATTGAACTGGAGGGTCCTCTCTTATTACGAGTACAAGGCGATCGACTACTGCTAACAAACAGAACGTATCGTGCAGCCACGGGCGCTTTTCCACACATGTCGATCGCTGATGGCGCGCTGCTTGAGGTGGATGGTGAGATCGAGCTGGGGATGGGGTGGGTATTGCATGCCGAAACGTGCCGGCCGCCCGCAGAAGATGAATTGCATCAGCCTCTGCAAGCTCTGCAGATGGATGCCTGGCTGGACGCTGATGCGCTTCCTGGGCAGCTCAGCCTTCGCAGGCCGCGGGCAGGTGACCGTTATCAACCGTTGGGAATGCAGGCTGGCCGACAGAAACTCTCGGATTTCTGGATTAACCGAAAAATCCCTGCAGATGTCCGTAAGGACTGGCCGCTTCTAGTCTGTGGAGATGAAATTGTCTGGGTGTTGGGTTTTGCGCCCAATCAGACCGTACGGGTTCGTCCGGAAACTGTGAGCTGCATTCACTTGATGTTGCGGAGAAAAAATTAACCGGCGCCTGCAGCGGCGCCGGTTTCGTTTATGGGGTCACTTCGCCGGAAAGGCGGCGCAACTTAAAATTAATTTCTCGCCATTGGATTTTTGAGATCCCCATTTTCTGGCGGATTTGATCGTGTTCGATCCCGGCTTGCCAATCGTTCAAAACACTTGTCCAGCGGCACATATCAAAGGATAAATGCTTTTCCAGACCAGCTTCTTCGCCCAGGTCTTCTAACAAATATTCCAACCGGCGGGGAGACCATGGAAAAATCGTATCGCGCGGATTATACTGCGCAAGATATTCGCGGTAACTTTCAACCCACTCAGGCGTTAAATCGATCTTGCGTTCCTTGTAACGGGAACGAGGTGTGGCATAGCGGATGAATAAGATCGGGCCACCTGGGCTTTCGAGGTCAATGTGGTTTAAAGTGAGCGCAAGACATTCGCCTTTCTTTATGCCTGTGGTCAGAAGAAGCATGAGAAGTGTGTAAGGACGCGCATCTGGTTTCTGTGCGGTGCGGTACTTTTGGGCAACTTCAATTACCCGTTCTTCTTCTTCAGCCGTCAAGACAATTGGCAATGGACTCATGACCGACTGTTGCAGCACTTTTTCTGCGGGGTCGTTGGGAATTCGACCGCTTTGTGCCAGCCAGCGAAAAAAAGCTTTGATAGAAGTGATGCGCCGTGCCAGACTCTTGGGACTGCAAGGGATGCCGCGACCATTCTGGAGCCACTGCAGGAACTGGTTAAGGTCTTTCGTGGTGATCGCCCCAACCGGGCGGTCGGGCGGCATGTGCGCTGCAAGAAGCTGCAGATCGCCAACGAACGCTTTTATCGTGTATGGCGATCGGTTTTGATCTTGCAGGTATATTTCCCATGCGCGGATGGCAGGGGGAAGTGAGGTGTTGGCAGTAATATGTGCAGCGGGTGAAGGTTCAGACATCGCTGGTTCCTTGCTTTTTTGCGTATAGCTTTCTAGTAATCAGTTTACATGATTTACTGCTGATTGTCAAATAGCAGTTACGTAATTAAGGTCTCATCAAAACACATCGCCGCGTCGAATGATCGACGGGCGATGTGAAGGGTGAAGGTCTATTTTGATCGGGCTATTGACCGTAAACTTCCTTCTTAATCAATTCCCAAATTGCTGCCCGATCGGGGATTAATACTTGAGCACCGCTATCGGTTACCGTAGGGGTAAGATAACTGATTCCAATCAAATGGCGGCTGATCCGACTGTCGTCACTCAGCAATTGCGGCGCAATTCCAACCATAGGAATCAGATCGTCAAGTTTGAGGTCGGTCTCAACCGAGTTGATGAAAAGACGGTACAGTTCAGGTGCGCGAGCAACGGCGTTCAGACTCATCAGCCGGCGGAAAAAAGCATCCATCACTTCCTGTTCCCGACGCGTTCGGTCGAGATCGGAGGTTGTATAACGGGACCGCACGTACCATAAGGCTGTTTGACCATCCATCCAGGTTGCGCCGGGGGAAACACTGCAATAGCCTTCCCAATCGCGGACAGCCAGATCGCACTTGTCGCGCAAGTAAGCCCCCACGTAAACATTGATCCCGCCCAGTGTATCAACAATGGCTGTAAATCCATTGAAATTCGTGATCATGTAATGATCCGGCCGGACGCCGAAATTATATTCCATAGTGTCGGCTAACAGTGGGAAGCCTTCATAGGCATATGGCGTGTTCAAACGATCCATGCCTCGGCCAGGAACAAAGACATAGGTGTCTCGTGGAAAAGAAATAACGCTTACTGTCGCGTTCTTGGTATTGACCGAGGCCAGCATAATTACATCCGTCCGCGATCCGCCGCCGGGGCGGAAATCGGAGCCGAGGATCATGATGTTGACCTGGCCATCGGGCAATTTGAGATTATGAATGATCGGCCCTGAACCGTCAACCTGTTCTGTCGGGGTGGGCGTGGGGCCCATCTCAGTCGGTGGATTTCCTGCCGCCGCCGTTGCATTTCCAGGCTGGAAGGGGGTCGGGGTGACCGTGGCGTAAGGATCGGGCGTGACCAGTTGCCAGGAATTGACAATTGGCACTGCGCCCGGGTTGGTGCTGGCAATGCCAGGCAAATTACACGCCAGGGAAACCAATATGAGTAGTGAAAAAACAATTAATAATCTGCGCATGATCATCTCGTTTCCTGTGCACTTGCGCTCACGGCGCAGGGTAACCGGCATTGGTAACTGTTGGGGTTGGATCCGTGGTTGCCGTCGGTTCAACAGTTTCTGTCTCAGGTGTAGACGTCAGGGTAGGGGATTTTGTTCCAGTTGGCGTAGGACTGAAGTCTGGAGTGCGGGTTGCCACGTTAGGTACGAAAATGAAGTCGCCGGTCCGCAAAAATGTTGAATTGCCCATGCAGTTGGCGAATTGCAATTGTGGAACACTGACACCGTAATCCAGGCTGAGGCGAAATAGTGTGTCATGCGCCTGTATGCGGTAACGCACCCAACCAAAAGGTGGGCCGCATTGAGCAGGCGTTTGGGTGGGCGCTGGAGTATTTGTGAGTGTAGCCTGGATGGGCGGCAAAAACAGCAGCGTGCCAGCAACCAGTTCATTGCTTAGCAGGCAATTCGCCTCACGCAGATCTTCCTGAGTTACCCCCATATTGGTGGCGAGGCCGGCGAGTGTATCACCTACCTGAACAATATACTCATGCCAACCCAAGGGCACGGTGCATGCAATGGTAGCGGTGACAGATGGGATATTGTATACTTGCGCTGGCGTTTTTTGAATTGGCAGGCCGGTCGGAAAATCAATGGGAATTTCGCTTGGAAGTGTGTCTACGGATGGCTTTGTCGTTCCTTCAACAAGTGAAAGGATTAAAGTGCCCGCCCCAATCAACATGAGCAAGCCCGCCAACAGCATCCCCCTGAATAATTCGCGGAAAGCTTTCATTCGGGCAATTGATCTTTCAATACCTGACCGGATTGAAGCGGCAGAAGGACGCTAAAAGTGCTGCCCTCACCGGGTATCGTATCCACCCAGATCCGACCGCCGTGCATTTCCACCAGCGTCTTGACGATGGATAATCCGACACCTGTATCGCCAATCCCTTGAATAAGGGCATTCTCTGCACGGTAACGGCGCGAAAAGACGCGAGGCAAATCTTCTGGAGCAATACCACCGCCGCTATCGCTCACATGGATTGAAACTGCCTGGCCGTCTGACACCTGATTCTGGATTTCAACCTGCAGGCTGACTGTGCCATCGACGGGCGTTACCGTGCCAGCATTCTGGATCAATTGAACCAGAACCTGCTGCAATGCATCCCGGTCCGCATGGATGGCGGGTAATTCCTCTGGCAAATCGAGCTGCAGTGTGATGGATTTATCTCGCAAGAAATTGCTGGTTTCGGTAAGGGACTGGTCAATGATTTCTTCAAGATCCACGGCTTTGAGATTGAAATCCTTGCTGCCGCGTTGCAGGTTTGAAATTCGTAACAGATCATCAATCAATGACCGCAGCCGGTCGGAAGAGGATTTAATCCTTTCAAGAAATTTCCGCTGAAGCGCTCCGATTATTCCAACAGATTCACCCAGCAAAAGATCGGTGTAACCAACAATGGATGAGAGCGGTTGGCGCAGTTCCTGGTAAATCGCCGCAATCATTTCCCGTTCTTCATCTGGCCTTTGCTCACCATCTGCAATCATCTTTTCAAGGTATGCCACACGGTTGTTGGCTTCTCCAAGCTGATTTTGAAGGCGCGCAACCTCTTCCAGGGTCAGCCGCATTTCAGCTTCTACAAAATCCTTATCTTCTTCGACTTTGGCAACTGGCTGAGCGTGGGTTTGCAACCGGCGCAATTCTTCATTTTCTGCTTCCAGACGAAGAATTGTCTCCTGGGCGGCTCTCTGAATCTCTGCCCAGGTTGCGTTGTCTTTCGTATCCGGGTTTTCAGAGGAAGGCTGCTCAAGCGTTTGAGGTAACCTGGTCGATAATTGTTCCTGAGTTTCGGCCAGTTCAGCTTGAAGCAATTCAATTTGGCGGCGCAGATCGTTAATCTCATACTGGCGCTGCTCAGCTTGAACCAATTGCTCAGAATTGGTGGAGGCCCGTTGAATAAATTGACTTATAGGATCTGTCATATTCCCGAGGAAGTTTTGATCTTCCGCAGTCCATAATCTGTTGGAATAAGGCGTAAGCAACACCAGGCCTGCGCCCCATGTTTGAGGTGCGCCCATCAGCGGAATAGCCAGCAAATGTCCAGATTCCTGTAATCCAAAAGCACGTGCCAGGGTGACAAGATCCTGGGGCGGTGTGCCATTGGTGGCAAGCCGCAATGGTTTTCCACGCGAAAGCGCGCTGAATAGTGCGGGTATCTGGTTCATTGGGAGACTGGCGCCGGGAATGGGTTCTTCACGGATGAGGTCGTAGCCGCAATCGACGACCATTACCCCAAGGTTCGCGTCCATCTTTACCAGGAAGGTAAAGTCAGCCAGCATGGTTTGCCCCACGGCGCGGGTTAGAGCAATACCGGCCTCATGAGAGTCAGATTCATTGGCAAGCTGAAGCCAGGCGAAAATGGTTCTGGGGTCGCCGCTATGTTTTTTGCGCCCCTCGGTCTCCATTCCATTGCCGTTTTGCAGGGCGGGTTGTGGTTCTTCGAGACTGTCTTCGGCTTCGATTCGGTGTGCAACTGCCGGCAGCAGCGGAAACGCGCAAAGCAAGGCAAGGCGGATAAATCCTGATAAATCTTCAGTAGTCTGTGTGAACAGCAAGTGAGCACTGATACCGAGAACAACCAGTAGAAGAAACGCGATTGCACTGCCCCATCGAGGTGGCCGGCTGAATGGCAGGCCAATCAAACCTATAACTGCGAGGGCTAAAGTGCCGATTTGCCAGGCCCAATCCAGCCAGGAACCGTTAAATTGAATTGTTGTGCCGGTTGCCCACCAGGAAGCCCAGGAGAAAACCAGCGCTAGGATTCCAAGCAAGGTGAGAATTGCAACGCCAACATCCGACGGTCGGCTGCCTTTGGGCGTGGCCCAAATCCACAGGATCCAAGCCAGTGAAAGGAATTGCACGGCTCGATCCAGCGGCGGTAGAAGCAAATGTGCATTGAACAATCCCTGCCAGGCAAGACCGCTGGCCACGAACATGGCAAACTGTAATAATAACACAACAATCAACCCAAAAAGGGTTCGGCGGTATGTAAGCCTGGCCAGGTAGCGCGCGTTGAAAATGGCCGATTGTAGAGCCATGACCACCGAAAAGGCCAGCACGATGTGATAAACCAGGTTTCCTGGCGGTGCAATCAACACATTGAGTATTTGGGCGATAGTTGATTCCATAAGTTCATTAACCCTGTGGGGATTATAGCACGTACGCCATTCATAGCAGGTGAATTTTCAATAAAGGTTGACAAATCATGAATTTGCGATAAAATTCTGCCCGTTGAACTTGAATTGCCGAAGTGGCGGAACTGGCAGACGCGCTACGTTCAGGGCGTAGTGGGCATTACGCTCGTGAGGGTTCAAATCCCTCCTTCGGCACCTGGACCCCGTGATGAGCGGGGTCTTTTTTTTCTGCTGGTCTTCAACTTGCAACGCCCTGATTATTGGAGTAACATACGCATATGAAGAGCATCCAGTTTGACAAGAAACGAATCCTCATCATTGCCGGCCTGGTCCTTCTTTTCTTTCTGATGGTCGATCTGAATTCGCGTTTGAACGATCTTTATCGCCTGACACGTGAACGCGATTCCATGAGGACCGAAATTTCAAATCTCACCAGCACAGCCGCGGGCTTGGAAACGCAAATTGCCTTTGCCACATCAGAACTAGCTGTAGAAAAATGGGCCAGGGAAGAAGGCATGATGGTGAGGCCGGGCGATCAGTTGATCGTTCCCATACCTCCAGCAGATGCAACCCCCATGCCAGTTATCGTTCAGCAAACTGAGCAGGCACCATTGGAAAACTGGCAAGTGTGGTGGGCGCTATTCTTTGGCAAGTAATCTGCGGGAAAATCTATCTGTATTTTTTCAGCCGCCAGAAGGGCGGCTGTTTTTTTATTAATACTTCTCAGAACGTATTTTGGCCCCGACAGGACGTCAGGTAATGTTGTATAAAAGGTCCATTTCAGGACTGTTCGCTGATATCAGAGCAGCGTTGAATGGCAAGGAGCGTGACATCATCTGAAATGGCTTCATTGCCGCGAAACTGGATGAGGGATTTCTCAATTTCTTGAAGCAAGCGATGAACGCCCATGGCAGCCGTGGCGCGGATGACGTTGCGAAGGCGTTCTTCTCCAAAGGTTTCACCGGAGGCTGAAAAACATTCTGTGAGTCCGTCTGTGTAGAAGATCAAGCAATCCCCAGGCAGCAATTCCAGGTTGCGGTCAGAGTAGTGCACGTTTTCCAGCACGCCCAGGGCAATTTCACCTTTGGGGAGTTGTTCCAATTCACCGCTGGCTGCCCGCCATAATAGAGCGCGGTTGTGGCCGGCATTAGCACAAAGCAGCTTGCCCTCAACCGGGTCGAGCAAAGCATAGACCGCTGTAACAAACATGCCGCTTTGCGAATCCATCATCAACAGGTTATTGACGCGATCGAGGACACGACCTGGCGAGGCAGAGTTTTGCATGAAGGCACGGATGAGTGTGCGGGTGACGGTCATGTACAGCGCTGCTGGCAACCCTTTGTCTGAAACATCTGCAATCACCAATCCCAGTTTGCCATGGCGCGAATGGAACACATCATAAAAATCTCCACCCACCTGGCGGGCTGTTTGCCAGCGAATGTCCAATTCCCATCCGGGCAATGTGGGCAGTTCGCTGGGCAGGAAGGTGCGCTGTATCTGGCGTGCAAGCTGAATTTCCTGCTCCAATCGGCCGCGTTCCACCATTTCCTGATTGAGCAGCTCGTTTTGAATGGCTAATGATACCTGCTGTGCGACACCGGTGATAATTTCTAGCCTTTTTTCATGAAAAGAAATGCTGCTGTGGGATTCCTTGGTGAGCATGATGCCGTATTTTTCACCCTTGACCGAGAGAGGAAAACCAAGCGCCCAGGCACCATTGGCGGATTGTACTGGTGTTGGCATCTCTCCAGGGGGCAGGCAGGGCAGGTTGTTCCATTCCGTCGGTGCAAAATTCGCATCAGGAAGCCGGCATGCAGATGGCGAGTCGGTTTTGATAATTTGATCCAAAAGCGGGTACTCGCCCGCATTGAACGATTTATCCATGACTTGCTGGTCGAGCGCGCGCTGGCCGGTGAATGCCTGGACAGGTGTATAGCTTTGGTGGTTGCGATCCCACATGTATATGATACAAGCGTCTATGCCGACCAAAATGGGCATTAAGTGGCCGATGGTATCCAGTATGTCGGTAAGATTGTTCTGGCTGACGACCGCCTGAGCCACTTGCAAGAGGACGGCTGTCACGTAAGCTTCCTCCTGCCGGACTTCCAGCAGTTGGATATTCTCCACTGCAACAGCAATTTGATGGGCAATACCCTGCAAGATGGCCAATGTCTGTTGGTTGAAAAATTGGCGAAAACCAGGCAGATCATCATTTTGATGGCCAACCAACATGGCTCCGGATATTTCCTGTCGGGTCATCAATGGAACCAAGACGAGGGTTCCGCCGTTGACGTTTGCGGCGGCTTCGGGGAGCAACAGTTCAGCTTTTGCATCGGTGATAAAAACAGGAGATTGTGTAATGCGAAGTTGTTGAAATCCTGGAGCTTCCGATTCGTAAAAAGGCGTGTCTTTCTGCTCGAGACCTTCGATTCCAAACATGGATTTCAAGATGAAAGCCTGTCGGTCGGCATCAAAGAGGAAGATTGCGCAGTTTTTGATACCCACCAGCAGCGGTGTAAGGCGCGTCATGGTTTCAAGTAAGTCGTCGACGGTGTTCAATGCCTGGCAGGCTTCTGACACCTGAAGAAGCACAGTGGACACCCAGGCCTGTTCCTGGGCATCTGCAAATAACCGTGCGGATTGAATGGCAGAGGATGCGTAACTGGCAAAAGTGGCCGTCATGGCACGGGCTTCGGACCCGAAGCGGCCGTAGGTGGGGTGGGCAAGGCTGAGCACACCCAGGGGTTGATCTCCGGCCATGAGTGGAGCGGCGATGGAGGAATATTCCGGCGAGTATTTCATGACCGCGCCCAATGGGCCCAATGGATCGCTGGGGCGGCGGATGATCGGCTCGGGGTTTGAGAGTGCGGCTTCCAAAGTTTGGTTAATGACCGGATTCTCTTGCTGGACGCGCCGCATGTCCTCGAGCGTAAAACCATGCGCATAGGCAAGCCTTAAGCGGCTGCTTGCATCTGGATTGAGCGGATCTTGTTCGTAAAGCCAGATTGCGGAAGCATCACAGGGGAGGTTTTTCTCCAGTTCCGATAGGATGCTGTTGAGCAGTTCATCCAGGCTGATGTTGGCATTCAGCAGGGTTGCAACATCCCGAAAACTGTCTGCAACCTGGCGCCGCCATTGTTCCGAGCGATATAACGATGCGTTTCGCAAGGCGATTGCAATGGATGCAGAAAGCGCTTCAAGGATTGATACATCCTTTTCATCAAAAGCGTTGCACTCTGTGCTTTGAATATCCAGGATGGCCTGTGTTTCGCCGCCATAGGAAAGCGGGAGCGCGACTTCTGAACAAATATCGAAGGGCGGCAGCTCTGATGAGCGGTAAAGCGGTTCTTTGCGCACGTCATTGGCCAGCAGAACTTTGCCCGTGCGGGCTACCCACGGGATGATCCCTAACGGATCATCCAGCGATATTTGGCTTTGTTGTTGGCGCAATACAGTGCTGCGTGTGCCGCTACCAGCCCAGTAAAAGATCAAACGCCGTCCAGGATGGACGGAATACAGGTGAACGAAGGGATAACCGAAGCGCTTCTGAATGGTTTCGACGACAGTTTCGAGAAGTTTGTCGAGATCAAGGATAGATGTAAGCGCGTGGGTGATGTCAAAAACGGCTGAGATTTGCTCCGCTCGGCGCTGCACGTCCGAGTACAGGCGCGCGCCTTCTACAGCGGTTGCAATATTATCGGCCAGAGCGCGCAAAACAGTCCGGTCAAGTTCGTGAAAAGCATCCAGTTGATCGCTTTGAACATCCAGTACCCCCAGAACCCGCTGTTCGATCTTAAGAGGGAAGGCTACTTCGGACTGGGTTTCTGGGAGCGAATCGATGAATCGATAATGGGCGTCTTTGCGTACATCGGGGACATAATATTCGTCACCGGTTTGTGCAGTATGTCCTATGATGCCTTCGCCGATCCGGGCATTTAGAACGGTCTGGCGGTTCTCCTGGGTTTGGCTGGCGCTGGCGCGGAATTGCAGGTATTCACCTGTGGCATCCAGCGTAAAGATGGCAACGTAATAATATGAGAAGGATTTTTGGATCAGTTCAGTGACTCGCAGGCAGAGTTCGTTGAGATCGGTAACATTTGCGATTTGCGATGCCACAGACCGAACGAGGGTGAGTTGTTCTGAGCGCCAATTTTTTAAGGAAACCTGACGAAAAATCTGCAAAGAGGCGGCTGCATGAGCAACCAGCCCTTCCAGGAAGCTGATTTCTTCCTCTCGGAATGGTGCTCCCTTTTGACGGCGTACAATAAGGACACCCAAAAGGTTGTCCTGGGTGATGATTGGTAGAGCCAGCTCGCGCGGCTGTTTGCCATCTGCGCGGTACCCGCCATTTGATATGTGGCCGTTTTTGATGTGCTCCTGGTACACCTCTTGAACCATCAACGGCGCTTCGGGCGAGGGTATCAGTAGAACTTCTGGCTCGTTGGGAAGGGGATAATGCGTATCCGTCAGCCAGACGGCCGCCTGCGCCCCAAGCAGCCGTTCAATCGTTTCGCTGATCAAGGCGCATTGTGCGGCTGCATTTGGCTGAGCCAGGAGGGATTCGCCCAGATGAAGGAATTGCTTCCACTCCGGAACGGCAGCCAACCCGGGAGAAACCATCAGGGTTGTTTATCCTTGAACTTGGACATGGTGAGCGTATTGCAGCCAGGCGAGAATTCAAAAACCACATCATCCATCCACTGGCGCATGAAATAAAGCCCCAGGCCGTGATCGGACCGATCTTTCAGGGGGGAATTAAGATCTGGATTTTTGATAGTTTCTGGACTGAAAGGGCGACCTGTATCCCGAAGGATGATGGTCAGCCCCTTTTCGGTGATCAGGCAACTACATTCAATCTCGCCTTTGTCTTCGCCGCCGTAGGCATGTTCGATGATATTGGCACAGGCTTCATCTACCGCCGTTTCGACGGCGTAGATTTGGAAGGAACTTAACCCGGCTTCTTGAGCCGATAACCGAACAAAATCAGCAATGATCGGCAGGCTTTCGAACCGCCCTGGGAACGTGAGCGTCGTCATCCGATTCGGCTCGTTATCGTTTAGAAATTCCCTACAGCCGAAGTTGCATCTGAAAAAATCTTGAAGAGCGGCGTGAAACCGGCCAGGTCCAGCGTGGCTGCGATGTTGGCTGGAACGCCGGAGAGCACAATTTCGCCGCGATTGTACCGTCTGCAGGTTTTTTGCGTGCTGATCAGCGCGCGCAGGCCGGCGCTGGAAATAAAATCCAATCCGGCCATGTCAACCACGATCCGATAACGCCCCGCTTCAGTAATTTTTGTTAATGCTTCAGATAACAACGGCGCGGTTGAGCTATCCACACGGCCGGTGACTTTAACAACGTCGCAATGTTTAAACTGGGTATGCGTAATTTCCATCGAATTCCTCCAGTGAAGGATGTTTGAGAAGGGTTGACAGATAAGGTGATTATATCATGCCTGAATCATGGTAAACTCAAAGACATGCTGAATTTGAGCTGATCAAGGGTATAGTGTTTGACTTCTTCCATTTGGAGATTACTTCAACGGCTAGAGCCTAATCCTAACCAAAACAGGGAACACCTATCATGAGTGGAAAAAATACACCACAAAGCGTTTTTGATACTTACAAAAAAAGGCAGCAAATGATGCCATTTCTCATCGGGGGGTTGGCCGTCATTCTGGTGGCTGTCGGCGTCATCCTGGTGGTGGCGTGGCTGACCGGACCCAATAAGCCGGCGCTGTTTGCCTCGCCAACCCCAACGGCGACATCCACGGCAACGCCTACTCCTGAAACGCCAACCGCAACCCCCACACTCACGCCGACCATCACCGAAACGCCGACCATTACCATGACGCCCACAGCCAGCGGGCCGTTTGAATACACTGTGCAGGAAGGCGATACCTGCTGGAGCATCGCGCAGAAATTCAATGTGCTCTTGGACGTGCTGATCGCGCTGAACCCGGATACCAATTGCGCCTTGATCAAACCCAATGAGACGGTTTTGTTAATCCCGGCGCCGGACACTGAACTTCCGACTGCGACGCCCCTGCCAGAGGGATTCCGCGGCACAATCAATTACACGGTTGTCACTGGCGATACATTGGCTATTATAGCCTCCAGGTTTAATTCTACAGTTGAGGTTATTATCGCTGACAACAAAGCCCTCATTCCCGATGGCGTCACCATCTATGCAGGCACCGTGCTGAAAGTGCGCGTGAACATCGTCACGCCCACGCCGACCCGCGCACCGACTTCCACGCCGGCCTTCCGCGGCACACAATCCACGGCTACCCTGGCTCCGACGGTTCCTGTCCTCACGGCCACTGTTCCATAACAAACGGATTTCGTTCTTAAACTTGCCCCCGCTTCCGTGAGTGGAAGCGGGGGTTTTAAGAAAGAACCATCCCGATTTCGACCCTCCATAATTCTGGCGATGACCCATTTAAATGCCCGCCGAAAGATCATTCTCCTGCTGACCGGCATCATCGCGGTGTTGGGCGCCGTGCTTGGCGTGCGCAAGTACGCCGGCATGCCTGCACCGGACTTCGTGCTGCCGGCTGGCGACCAACCAGGCGTTTTGGGTCCGCTGATTCTTGATTTTCAGCAGGCAATCGCTAAGGAAAAGGTGGAACCGTACCTGTCGGTGGAGCCGGAGGTACCGGGAAGCTGGCAGTGGGAGTATAACCGCGCTGTTTTTTGGCCTGCCGGCGCGTTGCAACCCGGCCAGGTATACTCTGTGCGCTTACAGTGGGGCGCTTCCGACTCGTTTGGGCGCATTTTGAGGGACACCTTGAGCTGGCCTTTCACGCCGCGGGCTGCCAGCATTGTATATCTTGGAGGGGCGACCAGCCGCCCGGAAATCTGGCTGGCCGATGGAACCCAAAACCAGCCGGTTGCATTGACCGATACCGGTGGAAGAGTCCAGGATTTTGCGGTGTATCCGGGCGGCGAGCACATTGTCTACAGCGTGCAAAACGAGCAGGGCGGGGCGGATTTATGGGTGATCCATCGCAATGGAAGCAGCGCCCAACGCCTGCTGGATTGCGGCGCAGATGCCTGTTTGCAGCCCGCGGTGGCCCCGGACGAAACCGTGATCACTTTTTCTCGGCGCACGCCGAGCGCTCCGCTGGGTGAAATCTGGATGTTCGACCTGACCAGTGGAAAGAGCGAACCGCTGTACGCTGACCAGACGATCACGGGCATCGAGCCGGATTGGTCTCCGCACGGGCGGTATTTGCAATTCTACGACCCTGAATTTGCCGAGATCCGCGTATTAGATTTACAGGACGACCGTGTGATACTCATCCCCACCAATCAGCAGGCAGTCGGGGCGTGGTCGCCGGATGAGCAAAAATTGTTCTTCACTCGAGCTGAAAGCAGCGAAGCCGGATTGCCCTTTGTGCGCATCTACCAGGCTGATTTGGGCTCAGGTGAGATCACGCTGTTGGAAGCAGCCGACCTGGGAGATGTGGACCTCAGCCGGCCCATTTTTTCGCCGGATGGTCAAACGCTGGTGATGGCGCTGCGACCGCTGGCTGGGGCGCAGAACAAACAACTCTGGCTGGTGAGGTTGGACGGCAGCGGCGCTTTGCAGATCACCGACGACCCCAGGGCTTCGTTTGCCGCCTATGCCTGGGACCCGGCTGGCGGACGGCTGGTTTTTCAACGATTGCAGCTTGAATCGTCGCAATCCAGGCCGCAGGTGATGCTCTGGAACCAGGACGATGGATCGATTTCGCTGGTGGCGGAGGATGCCGCCTGGCCGCAATGGCTGCCTTAACAGCACCCATGATGGCTGCCTTGACGGCACCCATGATGGCTGCCAAAAGAATCAGCTACCCAGCGTGATCCGGATATCCTCTCGGACGAGCGGGTCTGGGTCGCTGTCTGCCGCTTGCTTTAACCTTGACTGGGCGGTTTCTGGATTCAACCGGTGGGCAGCCCAGGCAGCTGCACCGCGGATGAGGCCTTCTGGCTCCGTATCCACGATGTCCAGCAAAGCTGGCACAACTGAATCGTCACCTGAGTTGCCGAGCGCGATGCACACGTTGCGCAGGTAGCCTCGCCGTTTGGCCCGCCGAACCGGGCTGAGGTGGAATTTTTGATTAAACCCGCGCGCGTCCAGGCGCAGTTCGTCCAAAAGCCGGGGCGCGGCCACATCGGGGCGCGCCTGAAAGGCATCCTCAATGGGGTTGGTGAGGGCGAAACGGTTCCAGGGGCAAACTTGCTGGCAAATATCGCAGCCGAACACCCAATTACCTAAAAACGGCCGGAGCGGATGCGGAATCGGTTCTTTATTCTCTATGGTTTGATAGGAAATGCACCGGGAGGCATCAAGCGTTCGGTCATCGTGTATGCAGCCGGTCGGGCAGGCTTCAATGCAGCGCTGGCAGGTTCCGCAATGGTAGGCTTCAAAAGGCTTATCTGGTTCAAGTTCAATATCCAGGAAAAGTTCAGCCAGGAAAAAATACGATCCAAATTCCCGGTGGATCAGGCAAGTATTCTTGCCAGCCCAGCCAAGGCCGGCGCGTTGCGCCAGATCACGTTCGAGGATGGGACCTGTATCCGTATATGCTCGCCAGGTCACATGACGGCCCAATTGTTCAGCGATCCTCTCAACCAGAAGGCCAAGACGACCTGGGATCACATTGTGATAATCATCTCCCCAGGCATAGGAAGCCACGCGCCCAATCGGTGTGCCTGTTGGGATCTCCTTTATGTTTGATGGTATGTTTGATGGAGAATAGGGCATTCCCAGGCTAAGGATTGACCTTGACGTGGATAAGACAAGGTTGGGAGCGGCACGTTTTTCCAGGCTGGCGGGCGCAGATAAGTAAGCCATGCTGGCATGGCGGCCAGCGGCGATCCAGGCTTCAAACCTGTTCCAATGTCGCGGCGGATCGGGGGTTGTGATACCTGCTAGCGGAAAGCCGAGGCTGCACGCCTCGGCTTTTATCCATTGCTTGATGTCCATATCCTTGCCTGCCGGTTTTCAGCTCACGGAGCTGTGGTGGCGGTCGGCGCGGCAGTTGGTTCTGCGGTTGGTTCTGCAGTTGGTGCCGCAGTTCCAGAAACTTTGAAATTGTACGGCAGGCCACGGCCAAAATTGATACCGTCGGCATTCGTGAGCACCCACAGCGTGCTGTGATCACCGGCAGTCGATGGAGCCTTTAATTGAATCGTGAGGTCGATTGTCTCGCCAGGTTTGACTTCCTTGCCAAAGCTGATTGATTGGCCATTGAAGCAATAAGCTGTGGTGTAGCAACGCACCAGGTAATTGGTTTTCCAGGTGTTGTTACCGGTGTTTTTTACCGTCCAGGTCACAGAGAAATCCTGACCGGGTGCAAAGACTGCGGATGCTGATACGCCGATAACCTCGGCGAGATCCGGCGCAGCCAGGCGGGTGGGCGTTGCCGTAACGGCCGGGGTGTTGGTAACGTTGGATGTCGGGGTGGCGGTGATGGGTGTGGCGGTTGGTTCAGGCGTGTTGGTGGCTGTGCTGGTTGGTTTAGCTGCAGCCGTCTGGGTCAAACCAGCCTGGACGGTACCGGCGACCTGCGTGCGAACCGCAGCCGGGTCGACGGTTGGGGTTGCAGCCGGTCCACAGGCTGCCAGGACCACAGCAGCCGCGATTAGAACAATCCAACCGGCTGATTTTTTTAGTGCAAACATGCGAATTTCCTCCAAATACAGAACAAAAATACATTCGGCCGCGCAGGCCGAATATTTATTTTCAATTCGTATGGGTGAATTGTCAAGGGTTTAATCAGAATCGGGGGTTGGTGTGACAAGCCATGTATCGGGTGAAGGTGTGGCTGGCAGGTCCATGTCAAAGCCGAATTTCTCATAGAATGAGAAAAAAGTGATTGCACCGGGATTGATGCTGATCTTTGATCGATAGCGCGTGCCGTCGATCTGGATAGTAATGTAATAATCACCAGCCGGTAAATCGCTCAGAACCATGTTCTCCTGGTAGTAATCATCCTGTACCACCGAGGCGGGGCCGTAGGTGCGCACCGACCAGGTCTGACCGCTCCGTGGGGAATACACACTGACCTCCTGCTTGGTGATTGGCAGCCCGTGGCTATCCATCACCCGCCCGACCAATACCCCCCAACCCTGCGGGGGAGCCAACCAGAGTTCAGGATTTCGGGTGGTATAAAATGAATTGGTTTCAATGCGGACTTCAAAGTGCAAATGAGGGCCGGTGGTAAACCCGGTGTTACCCACCAGGCCAATGGTATCGCCAGCTTCGACGCGTTGCCCCAGGTATGCCTTGACCTCGGACATATGCGCGTAAACCGTGTAAAGCTGGCGGCCCTGGTACCCAAAATCATGCCGAATCACCACTGCCAGCCCGTAGGGATCGCTTTCGTTACCCGCGCCGCTGTATAAACCATACCCGGTCCAGGTCACCTTCCCGGCTGCAGCAGCCAGGATGGGGGTCCCGGTGGGGGCGTCAATATCGATGCCGGTGTGAACGATATCTGAGTCGGCAAAAATGCCGCCGTAACGGTAATCGGCCAGCGGCCAGTTGATTTCATCGGCAGCGATGGGGCGGCTAAAGAAAAAATGGTCATGTTGACTGAGAGCCCAGGGCACCTCATATAGAGGAGGACGCCAAAGGGAAACCGGAGGATTGCCAGGAGTGGGAAAAGTAAAGCGCAGCGGAGTTTCACTGGCATGCAACATGGCCGTATCCGCCAGCGATTCCGAGATTGTAGGAGTGATCTCCAGTGTGTCGGTTGGTGAAGTCGTTGCCTGGGCAGTTGGCTGTGTATCTGGTTTCTGGCATCCGCTTATCAACAATGCGAGCACCAGGAAGGTGATGCCAATTTGAGCTTTCATGGTTAGGGAATGGAAGCCGGGGGTGTCCAGGTCGGGCGGAAAGTGGGGGTGGGGGTGATCGGGGTGGGCGTGGGGGTTCGGGTGTGATAGTACCGCTGGCCTGGATAGAGTGTGCGTGTGGGCGTGGGTGTGATGGTGGGGGTTGGCACGTAGGTTGGGGTGGCAATCGCTTCGACCGGGTAAAGCTGCGCCATGGCATTCTGCCAGCTTAGTCCTCCCGTGATGACAAATTGGTTGGCACGCGCCGCTGAATAGTAGGTGCGCCAATTTACGAATGCAGGCAACCTTGCCCATCCAAACTGTGCCGCCAGATCGGTGAGGTCAACCCAATAACCTTGCGGGATCGGCACCAATGCGCCGCCCTGCTCGTATGCCTTTGTATCTCCGGAATGCCGCGCTTCCAGATCCCAGGGATGAGCAGAGAGCGGGATGCCCTGCGAGCCGTCCTGGTAGCGCGTGCGGGCAAATAACCGCCAGTAGGTCTGGCCGTTGTAGTCCTCACGAATTGTCACCAGCCAGCCGGCTGAGAAAGGCAGCGGGTTGAGTGCAATGCCTCTGCCTGTATAGAGCCAGTTCTCAACCATGCCCGGTGAAGGTGGTTCAGTCAGCGGGTAGTAGGCATTCTCCAGGCTGGAAAGGACATCCCAGCCGGTTTGGGTTGCAAGTTCAGCGCGAAAAGCATTGAATGCCTCATCTAAGGAATCGATCAGGAACGGGTACGGTGCGGTCACATCTGGAAGCTCCACCAGCGCTGCCCGGCCGGCTGGCGAAACCGGTGATATGGTCAACACAGGCGACCAGAGGGTGGGAATTTCATCTGCGGCCTGGTTGGCATCCACGCGCGATCGGGCTGCCGCGGCTGCCTGGCTGCTCAACCAGATCAGGCCGTGCGCACGTGACGGCAGCGGGGTGTAGTTGAGGATTTGCGCACCGCCTGGCACCGCATAGGCCGTGATCGCTTCCTGGTTTGGCCCGGGGATCCGTGCTAAAAGCGCGCTTCCGTCTGATTTCCAGACAGGTTCTTCCCCCACACCAATCGGTTGGATGGTGCCAAGCTTGTCCTGACTGTCCCAAAGTACAATCGAACGATTGCCAAAACTTTCTACGGCCCAGGCCAGGTAGCGCCCATCGGGTGACCAGGCTGGTTGGCTTTCGGTGGTTTGCACAGACTGGCTGAGGTTCGTAAACCGATCGTCAATTCGATCCAGCGAGGCAATCCAGATTTCATCCTCGCCCGAGCGGGTGGAAACAAAGGCAATGCTGCGACCCTGCGGAGACCAGGCTGGTGAATGGTCCGCGCCAGGATCGTCGGTCAGTTGGATTGGTGCATCATCAGAATTGGCCAGCGATTGCAGGTAAATATCCAGGTTGTCGTTGCGGTACGCTTCATAGGCCAGCCATTGGCCATCCGGCGACCAGCTTGGCGACCCTTCATATTCCGGTGAATCTGTGATGCGTTTGACCTGGCCGCTTGCTAGCGTCAGGATATACAGATCCCAATAGCCGTTGCGCCGCGAGCTAAAAGCCACCTGCAGACCATCTGGACTGAGCGCTGGATCGCGGTCCTCGCCAGCCTGTGCTGTTATGCGCCGTAAGGGTTGTGTGATCGGGTGGAAAAGGAAAAGGTGCGCACCACCTCCATCGCTAAGTGAGATCAGGAATACATCATCACCGGAAAGTTCATTCCCGGAGGATGTATCCGGTTCGATTATGGCTTCTGGAGATTGAAGCTGTGCTGTAGGAGATGGCGACGCTGTGGGGGCCTGTCCGGTGGCGGCCTGGGCTTCGGGTTTGGGACCCTCGGCGCGCATGACTGGCCAGCCCACAAAGAATAAGTACACCACATTTGCCAGAATCAGCGCCGTCAGCAGCAGCAGAAGTATCCGTTGCGTGGCGGGTCTGTGATTGTTCATCTTGCGTCCTGACCGATGGTTTCAGGTGAAAGGAGCTGGCAACTTCGCTGAATGTTCACCCTTTGATTTTAACATCCCTGATTCTTTCAAGTCAATGATGCCAGTTTGCGCCTGGTTTACAGTTTTGTTTGCATGTATGTAATGATTTTGCAGTCTTAAGTAAATTACCATCCGATTGACCGCGGATTTAAGGTGCAAAATAAATAATCTCTAATATAATATAAATACCGGTTCATCGCATTGGGGGTATCCCGAAGCCGCCGGCCTGCTTACCGGTTTTTATTGTTCAGCAAATTGGATCAAATTACCCCTGAATGAATGTAATAAACTTCCGAAATTTATACGGAGGTCTGTTTGTTTCTCTATAAAGGGCATTCCGACATACAGCATGATCATGGCTTTTGTCGAGATTGTGTCGCCTTCATCCAACGCCTGTGTCCCTGACATGGGCAGTCATTTTCATCCTTCGGTACGATCAACAAGGAGGTGCGACCGAAATTAACTCCGCAATCGAGTAGGAACCCAGAGAACTACATTTGATGAAAATTCGGAGGAAATGGAATGAAAAACAACTTGTTTAAGATCGTCGCGATTTTGATGATCCTGACTTTGGCGCTTCCGGCCGGTTTCTCGGTCCAGGCGGCAACGCTTCTAGCACCGGGCGATCCGGTTTCATTCACGCTCTTGCACACGAATGACTATCACGGCCAGCTGGAAAACAAAGTGGGTTCAAGTTCGAATCCCGGCGCAGCCCGCGTAGCCAACGTGATCCAGACCATCCGCACCGCCAAAGAAGGGCTGGGGCAGGATGTGCTGCTCTTTGATGCTGGCGACATGATGCAGGGCAGCCTGCTCTCCAACATCTACAAGGGCGAACCAGTCATTGATTACTACAAGCTGATCGGGTACGATGCGGTCACTTTTGGCAACCACGAGTTTGACTGGGGCCAGGCGACCCTGACTGACCGCGCCGTGCAAGCGGCAGACACAACCGATCCCACCAAGAAAGCCTTCCCTTTGCTGGCGGCTAACCTCACTGCCAAGGTTGGCGGCAGCTGCGATGGGTGGGATCCGGCGGTGCTAACCAATGGTACCGATTCGTACACGGTCGAGCCTTACACCATCTTTGAGGTTGGCCCAGCGGATAATCTGGTTCAGATCGGTGTGATTGGTGTCACCTCGGTAGAGACGCCCTACATCACCATCGCCTCTGCGACCGAAGGCCTGTGCTTCAAGGATCCAGCTCAGTCCATCAGCCACTATTACGCTGACATGCTCGCCGACGGCGCAGATTTCATCGTCGTGCTCAGCCACAACGGTTTCACCGATGGCGGCTACGGCTACGGCTTCCCGGTTTATGGCGATCAGACCCTCGCCGCGCGCTTGAATACGGCAGGAACCCCGGCCAACATCATTATCGGCGGGCACAGCCATACCAATACGACCTCGCCGACGATCGTGGGCAACACCTATATTGCCCAGGCTTACTATAACGGCCGCGTTGTGGGGCAGTTTGATGTCACCTACAATCCCACCACGCACGCTTCGACGATCGCCTGGATACGCAACGCGGTTGACCCCAATGGCACCCCGTATGCGCCAGTTGCTGATCTGGTTACAGCCTATGCAAGCGATCCGGAATACCTGGATCTGATCAACCAGGAAATCGGTTGGAGTCAGGTAGACCTGGTGCGAAATTATAACGGCCACGATATGATGGATGCCTTCATCCAGGACGCTATCTATGGCGAATTGAACAGCGACGCTGAACCGATCAACGATGTCGATATGGTCTTCAACAACGCCGGCGGCATCCGCACGGACCTGTGCGCTGGCACGCCCTGTGTCACTGGCTTGCTGCCCGCGCCGTTCAAGCTGACGTACGGCAATATGTTTACCATTTTGCCGTTTGGCAACGCCACGGCAGTCGGCGACATGACCGGCTGGCAGATCCGCGAACTGCTCAACCAAAGCGCAACGTTATTTAAAGGCGCGCTCTCCGTGGCGGGTATTCGTCACAAGTTCTACTGCTACTCTGAAACCACCACTTCTGAAAATCCTTGCGCTGCACCGTGGGCCTGGGGCGCGTATGACATTGAGGTGTGGGATAAGGTTGCTGAAGAATGGGTGCCGCTGGATCTGGAAAAAACTTACCGCGTTGCCACCAACGAATTCCTGGCCCCCGCCGGGCAAGACGGCTTCACGCCCTTCAAGTATATGACCAACATCACCTACTGGGGTGACATGCTTGATATCGTGAACCGCTTTGTGCAGGCACACTACACCCAGGCTGCGCCTTACACTGGCCCGAATGGGGACGGCACCCTGGATGATCGTGTGATTAAAGAGGGTAATAACCTGACTGGCCCGATCGTTCCGATCACCATCCTGCATCACAACGACTCGCACGGCCGCCTGCTGCAATCGGGGACAACACCGGGTTATACCAACCTGGTGACCGCCATCAAGCAAGAACGCGCGCACAATCCAAACCGCACCATCCTCCTCACCGCTGGCGATAACATCCAGGGCGACTCGATGATGTATTACTTCAAGAGCGCCGGACTGGGCTACGCTGCTGACGGCACGCCGCTGCCGGCTGAACTGCAGATCAATCCGCTGATCAAGGCCTTCAACACCATGGGTTACGCTGCCATGACTCTGGGCAACCATGAGTTCAACTTTGGCAAAGATATCTTCAAGACTCTGAGCCAGGCGAACTTCCCGCTGCTGCAGGCGAATGTCAGCGATACCGGTGCGTACGGCCTCGACCTGGTACCTGTGCGCGACTTCACTCGCGTCTCTGTCGGTCCAGAAGCCATTACGGTCGCCATCCTCGGCATTGGCAATCACCGCATTCCGAACTACGAACTGCCGAGCAACATCCCCGGCCTGACCTTCCAGAATCCGATCACCACAGCGAAAGAACTGGTGCCGGGCCTGGCTGCAACTAGCGAAGCGGTCATTGCGTTGACGCACATTGGCTTCACAACCAATCCCGCCAGCGTGGAAGTGGACGAAAACGTTGACACTGTGTTGGCTCAGGAAGTTGCGGATATCGATGTGATCGTCGGCGGGCACAGCCACACTGCTCCAAGCGGTCAATACCTCGACAAGCCGTACCAGTATCTGCCCACCACGCTGGTTGCCCCGGACGGCGATGCCGTTCTGGTCTCGCAGATGAACCGCTACAACACCTACCTGGGCCAGATCGTTCTGGGCATGCGCCAGAAAGCAACCGCCGGTATTGATGCATACGAAGTCGTTGCCTCATCTGGCAAGGCGATCGAGATTAAGACCTCTGTCTACCCGGAAGATCCAGCCACCAAGGCTTTGCTGCAACCGTATGCTGATCTGCTTACGGCTTACAACAATACGGTGATTGGCTCTACCATCACGCCGATCGACACTGACCCTGAAGGCTACACTGAAGAAACCAACGGCGCCAACCTGCAGGCAGACGCTTCGGTCTGGAAGCTGGAAAAGGAACTGGATATTGACATCGACTTCCACCTCTCCGGCGCCATGACCAACAAGTTGATTGCTGCCAGTGCCACTCCGGCCACGCCGTACCAACTGAAGGTTTCGGATATGTTCTCAGCCATGCCGTATGAGAACTCGCTGGTGGTGTTCCGGCTGAACGGACCGCAGCTCAAGATGCTGCTCGAGCGCGCCTACCGAAACTATTACTATTACAAGTATGTTCCGGGTCGAGGCGGTTACTCTTATTACACCACCTGTATGATTGACATTGACTCGGCTGGAAAGATCACCTATGCTGATACTTATCCAATGCTGCCAAACGGCCACAACGTGGTCAGCCTGGAGGCAAACGGCGAGCTTGTCGACTTCACCGATGCTGATACCTATTACAACGTTTCCACAGTCAACTACCTGGCAGCCGGCTCGTGCAACAACAACAACGGCGGCGTCACGCTGTGGCCGCTGGATCAAATCATCGCCGACACGCAGTACTATGTGCGTGATTCAGTGATTGAATACATCCAGAGCGAAGATACAGCTGATCCAATCAATCCTCAGGTAGAAGGCCGCCTGGTCTTCCTGCTGATGAACCGCTATCTCTTCCTGCCGACCCTGCTCAAGTAAGTTTCACCTTCGGTAATTCATTGCCGATCGATTTAGCCGCCAGCCCGGGTTGTAAGTCCGGGCTGGCGTATTTTATTGATCTTGTGCCAGCGAGAATTTGCAGCTGCTTTGTGTGATCGTTCCCTTTTCAGGATAACTGAGGATTGTCTCCAGCAGGTATTCGGGTTGGGGCTGCGGATCGCGCAGGTGCATGGTGAAAACAAACTGGTAATCGATGTTTTCGATGATCGAAATTCGGCTGGCTTCGCGCCCTTGTGGATCGGTAATGACCACATCCAGGTTGGGCGGCTGCAGGAATGGCGTGAGCGTGATATGAACGCGCACCCGGCGGCCGTCTGGCCAGGGTTCGACGTGAACATCCAAAAAGCGGACATCCTCCGGCGCAAGCGCGTCCTCATCAGGTTGAAAGGGATTGAAACGTGACATTGGTTGATCCTCGGTGGTCTGATTATACCAACCTTCCCATTGCAGCCAAACAAAAAAGCAGCCCCACAATGTTTTGTAGGACTGCTTCTAAGGGGTAACCTAATTGGAAGGATCAGGCGATTTTGCGGGCTTCCATATAAAATCGTTTCTCTTTTGCTTCGCCCATTGAGAAGGTCTTTCGAGGCAGCGCGCCGTCAAGAATGACTGTCTTGAACAGGTCGCTCTTGGGCATGCCGGGCAGGTAAAACCCCATGTTTCCAGGCTGCGATCCCAGGCTGCAGACGACATCCTGGCCGTGAACGTAATCAATCTTCTCGGCCCCACCTTTTTTGAGCCAGTGATCGATAAATGCCTGCAGAGTTCCAACGGGGAGGTTTGAAGAGGGATCTTCGATTGATAAGATCTGATAGCCGCCCACTGTGATAATGCCGATCCGTTGATCGGGACCGGTTTGTTCATCCACCTGGGCGACCATTTCTTGTTCGGTAGTGCAGGGGATCAAATGAGCTTTGTTGCCAAAAAATTTGCGTAAGCTGTCCGATAAATCCTGCTGCACGTGGAATAATACCCGGTGAATGGGCTCAAATTCAAGACCTTCGTCATGAACATTCTCAATTTCAACCAAGGCATAGCGAGCGGGATGATCCATGCCGACCTGGGCTTTGATTTTTTCCCAGATGGCTTTAGCGGTGGCCAGGGAATGGTTACCATCGCCCATTGCAAAAAGAAGCACACCCTGATCTGAAGAAACATTGTACTTATGTGCAAAGGTGGTCGGGTCGGCCAGTTTTTCCAGTGCGGAAATGACCTGTTTTTCCAAGGCAAGATCGTCTACGCGGTAGCCTCGCAGGTGTCCGCTGTCGAGCATTAATTCAAAGTCGTACAGTTTGGTCAGCCGGTCCATTTGAGCAATCACCGGCTCGATGACTGTGCGCTCGGGGTCGTCAATCAACACAAGAATGTGCGGCAATTCCAGGCTTGCGCCTTCGCGGATGCGCATGCGCGGGGGCAGCCGGTCGAGGATGGTGCCTTCGGTGGCGCGAATCAGCGTTTGAGAGCCCTTGTTGTAATCATAATGCTCGAGATCCAGCGCAAGCATCAAGCCGTGGCGAGTCTTGCCGTCTACACTGCGTTCCACCAGAATCAGCCCCTCATGGTTAACCAGCAAGCCTTCGGCCAGGTATTTTTTCATAGCCTGTTGGGTACTCTGGATGCGTACAGCTTCTTCGTCCGTGCCAAGGTAGACCTCTGGCAGCGTCAATTTGAACGTAGACGGCGCGTCAGAAACGATTTCAGCCACTTTTTGCCAGTACTCGGGCTGCGAGGTGAATTGGTCGCAAGCGATGGATGCCCACTGGGTAAGATTGATTCCAGGTTTCGGAAGCAGGATATCGGCTACCTGCACGCCGACGGACGGATAAAGTCTCATGGATCCCTCTTTAACATAAGTTGTTTCATCAATTAACATTTTAATGAATGTGTGACCGCGAATAAACCACCTGAGGGCGGTTGGTGATGTCTGTCAGGGGTAATCAGGAGGGTTGTCAAATAAAAAAACGCCCACCGTCGTGGGCGTCCCAGGAATTTTAATGAGGCTTACATACCAGCCAGATAAGCGATACCGAGAGCGCCGGGGCCAACATGAGTACCAATGACCGGGCTGACGTCAGCAATAAATGCCTCGGCGACATCACTGACGTTGAACCGGGATCGCACACGCTCGAGCAGTGCTCGGGCTTCCTCGGGGCAATTGGCATGGTGAATGGCAATACGCAGCGGAAAACGGCCGTTCACATCTTTGACAAACAGGTCTGTCATGCGTTCAACAGCTTTCCCGAAAGTGCGAACTTTGTCAACTGATTCTAACTTCCCATCAATCATTTTGATGATGGGTTTCAGGTTAAGAACTGACCCTACAAAGGCCGCTGCGCCTCCGATCCGGCCGCCGCGGTGAAGATATTCCAGCGTGGGTACAACGACGAAAACACCGCTGTTTTTGGTTGCTTTTTCGGCAAGGAGGCGGCATTCTTCCAGCGTGGCGCCTTGCATAGCCGCACGGGTTGCTATGAGTGCCGGAAATCCCATTGCCATACCGGTGGAAAGGGTATCAACCAGCGCGATCCGGTTTTTGGCAGATTTCATCATTTCACGGGCTTGAATAGCGGAATCCAGCGTGCCGGAGAGGCGTGAAGAGATGTGCACGCTCAGGATGTCGTAACCTTCGTCCAGCAGTCTCCTGTAAAGCTCAGCGAAATACCCCGGCGTGGTTTGCGAAGTCGACGGCATGGATTTAGAGGTGGTCAGCCGGGAGTAGAACTCTACAGGTTGAATATCAATACCATCCTGGTAACTCTTTTCATCCCAAATGACTTGCAACGGTGTTATATGCATGGGATAGCCTTTGACAACATCAGCCGGGAAGCAGGCAGTTGAATCGGTGACAATAGCAACTTTAGACACGGGACTCCTCACTAGATCAGCGAAAGATACTTGCACGAATAAAAAACCGGTAATTCTACATGTATAACCCTGCATATCAATAAAAGTTACACTTGAATTTTGCGCAAAAATGAGAATGTGACGATAAAAAACAATCCCTTGACCCAGCATAGGTTCTAGGCTAAAATCATTCCGGCATACGCCCCGGGTGCGGGGTGTTGTTTTTCTATGGATGTGATTAACCGTGTTTGAGACTTTAAGCGACCGCCTGAACAAAATATTTGAAAATCTGCGCCGGCGCGGCAAGCTTTCTGAGGCCGACGTTGATGCTGTGATGCGCGAAGTTCGCCTGGCGTTGCTCGAGGCGGATGTGCATTACAGCGTGGTCAAGGATTTTGTGGCGCGTGTCCGCGCCCGGGCTGTGGGTGCTGAAGTCTCGAAAGCGCTTAACCCTGCACAGCAGGTCATCAAAATTGTCCACGAGGAATTGATTGCCACGCTGGGCGAACCAGAGCATCTAAACCTGAGCGGTCCAAAACCCTGGCTGGTGATGATCGTAGGCTTGCAAGGTTCGGGTAAGACCACCGCTGCGGCAAAGCTGGCTCGATTGCTGCGCTCGCAGGGTGAGCGGGTGTTGATGGTGGCAGCGGATCCCTACAGGCCGGCCGCTATCAAGCAGTTGCAAACACTTGGCGATCGCATCGGCGTGCCGGTCTTCACCGAGCCGGGCATAAAGCCGCCAGAACTTGCTGCGCGCGCCTATGACCAGGCAAAAAAAGGCGGCTACACCGTTGTGCTGCTGGATACGGCTGGTCGTTCGCAATTGGACGAGCAGTTGATGGAGGAGTTGCGCTCGATCACGCGCAAAGTCACCCCGGTGGATACGCTGCTGGTCATCGATTCAATGATTGGCCAGGAAGCGCTGCACGTGGCGGAAGGTTTCCGTGATACAGTTTCGCTGACCGGGTTGGTGTTGACCAAAATGGACGGCGACAGCCGCGGCGGTGCAGCCATATCCATTCGCTCGGTCACCGGTGTGCCAATTAAGTTCCTGGGAACTGGGGAAGGCGTGGATGCGCTGGAAAGCTACGATCCGCGCCGGCTGGCATCGCGCATCCTCGGCATGGGAGATGTGATCGGCCTGATCGAAAAAGCCGAAGCTGCTTACGATGAGCAGACGGCGCGCGACCAGGCCCAAAAGATGATGAAAGGCGATTTCACGCTGGAGGATTTTGCCCAGCAGTTGAAGCAGATCCGCAAAATGGGGCCGTTCCAACAAATCTTGGAAATGCTTCCGGGTGGGATGGGGCAGGCTGCGCGCAACATTGATCCCAAAGAAGCGGAAAAATCGCTTAAGTTAACGGAAGCGATCATTAATTCGATGACGCTGGCCGAGCGGCGCAACCCTGATATTCTAAACGCCAGCCGCAGGCGCCGCATTGCACGCGGTTCCGGTACTGAAGTGCAGGATGTCAATCGCATCCTCAAGCAATTCCGGGATGCGCAGCGCCTGGTCAAAACTTTGCAAAAAACAGGAGGGCGCGGAATGCCCCGTCTGTTTGGATAGATCTGGACAAATGGGCGATGAGTTGCACGCTTCCTTCGGCGTTCTCTTCAACTCTTCAACCTTCTGTCTGGACGGTTTGGAAATTCGCGATATACTTAGATTTTAGAAACACTAGAAAGTAAAAAGGGAGATCGACTCGATGGTTCGTATTCGTTTGCGCCGCACTGGTTTGAAGGGTCAGGCATCCTACCGCATCATCGCCGCGGATAAGGAAAGCCCGCGCGATGGCCGCTTCATTGAAATTCTGGGGTCGTACAACCCCCGCACCGAACCTTTCACTTTGGAAGTTCAGGAAGACCGCATTTTTGATTGGATGAGCAAGGGTGCACAGCCGAGCGACTCGGTACTCAAGCTGTTCAAGAGCGTGGGACTGCTGGACCGCTATGCCCGTTACAAAGCTGGCGAACCGGTTGAAAAACTGCTGGAAGAAGCCAAGGCAGTTTACGAGAGCCGCAAGAAGAGCGTGTAAACGACCTCCCCCTCCAAGTCGGCCGAATTTACGACGGGAAATGTTACTGGAGCAGCGGAGTTCGCTTCGTTGATCCGGAAAGGGAGAAGCCGTGAAGGATCTGATTGAATACATTGCCCGGTCACTCGTGGATGACCCCACCCAGGTTGAAATTCATCAAGACCGGGCGGGCACATCCAGGGTTCATATTGAGCTTCGGGTGGCCAAAGAGGATATGGGGCGTGTGATTGGTAAGGGCGGCCGGGTGGCAAATGCTATGCGCGTGTTATTGCGCGTTGCGGCAGCCCGAGAAGGCAAACAAGCCAGTCTGGATGTCGTTGAGCCCAAATGAAATCACGCCGGATTATTCCCCCTGTAAAGCCTTCGGATGAAACAGGCTCGCCCCTGAAGGGCGAGCCTGTCTTTCTGGTGGTTGGCAAGCTGCGCCGGCCGCATGGACTGAATGGCGATATATTAATGGAAATCATTACTGATTTTCCGGAACGCATGCGACGGGGCCGCCAACTCTTCATTGGAGAAACTCATATTCCTGTGGTGCTTGAAAAAAGCCGGCCGCATCCACCATTTTTATTATTAAAACTGCGCGACTATGACTCGCCAGAAGCCGTTGGCGAGTTTCGCAATAGCGTCGTCTATGTTCGGGCCGATACGCTGCCGCCTTTGCCCGAGGGTGAATATTATCACCATCAACTGGTTGGTTTGCATGTTTTCTCAGAAGATGGACAGGAATTGGGTATCCTCACTGAAGTCTTAGAAACCGGCGCGAACGATGTATATGTTGTGACCGCCGAAAATGGGACAGAGCTTTTGCTGCCGGCAATCCGCGATGTGATTCTGGGGGTCGATATCGCGGGAAAAACCATGCGCGTCCGGCCGCAAACCTGGCAGGATTGAAAATGGACCACCGTTGCTACTGGGTGGGGTTTAACCTGGTTCGGGGGATCGGCGCTGTGCGGCTACAAGCGCTGCTGGATTATTTTGGCAGCCTGGAGATCGCCTGGAACGCGCCTGCCGATGCCCTGCTTGCTGCCGGTCTCTCGCAGAAAATCGTCGAGTCATTTTTGCAATTGCGTAAAAGCGTAGACCTGGAAGGCATCCTGGCTGGTTATGAAGAACGCGGCATTCAGGTTTTGATTCGGGAGGACGAGAGCTACCCGCGGCGATTGCGGGATATCGATCAACCCCCGCCAGTACTCTACCTGCGCGGAGAACTGCTGCCGGAGGACGATTTTTCAGTGGCAATCGTTGGCACGCGCCGGGTCACGCCCTATGGCCGCCAGGTTGCCGCTGAATTAGCTTCCTACCTTGGCGCAAACGGAATCACCGTCGTAAGCGGGCTTGCACGAGGCGTAGATGCCATCGCTCACGATGCTGTGATGAAAGCCGGCGGACGCACAATTGCTGTGCTGGGCAGCGGCGTGGATCGGATTTACCCGCCAGAGCATGAACGCCTGGCAGGGCAGATCATTGGACGGGGCGCGATCATCAGCGATTATGCTCCAGGCACTCCGCCTGATAGTACCAACTTCCCGCCGCGCAATCGAATCATTTCAGGCCTTTCCATGGCGACCGTTGTGATTGAGGCTGGCGAAACCAGCGGCGCGTTGATCACCGCGACATTTGCAGTTGAACAAGGCCGCGAGGTCTTTGCGGTTCCTGGCAGTATCCTTGCGCCGCAGAGCAAAGGCACTAACCGTTTGATCCAGTTAGGCGCGCATCCATTGCTGGAAATGCACAACGTGCTGGATGTGCTGCACCTGCAGCAGGTGCAAGAACTGGTAAGCGCCCGGCGCAACCTGCCCGCAGATGGAATTGAAGCCCGCCTGCTGGACACGTTGGGTAGTGAAGCCCAGCATATCGATGAAATTTCAATTAAAACTGGCTTGCCAATTGATCAAGTTTCGGCTACACTCGCTATCATGGAATTGAAAGGCATAGTCCGCCAGTTGGGCGGGATGAATTACGTCTGCGTTCGAGAGTACCAATCCCTCTACACAACTGATAAAAAATGAACGAACATTTTTATGCTGTCATCATGGCCGGCGGTGGGGGAACACGGCTTTGGCCACTTTCGAGACAAAACCGGCCGAAGCAGATGCTTCGTCTGGTGAGTGATCGGTCGTTGTTTCAGATGGCCACTGACCGCCTGGAAGGCCTCTTTCCTGCGGATCATATTTATGTTGTTACGGTTGCCGAACAGGCAACCGAATTGCAAAAACAGAGTCCGAATATCCCTGCCGAAAACTACATATTGGAGCCGTTGCCGCGCGGAACTGCCTCGGTCGTGGGGTTGGCCGCGGTGGTGCTGCAAAAACGTGATCCCCAGGCGGTTATGGCTGTTTTGACAGCAGACCATTTCATTGAAAATGTCAACGGTTTTCAGCAAATTCTGATCTCGGCTGAAAAACTGGCCCAGGATGGGTACCTTGTTACGCTTGGAATTGAACCAACCTTTCCGGCGACGGGTTATGGGTATATCCAACGGGGCGATTCACTGGGGTACTATCATCAACATAACGGTTACCAGGTGCTGCAATTTAAGGAAAAGCCCAATGAGGAACATGCCAGGGAAATGCTAGCCCAGGGTGATCATTTTTGGAACTCTGGCATGTTTATCTGGCGTGTCAATTGTATTCAGGATGAATTTACCCGACAGATGCCAGAGCTTTCCCAGGTTCTTAGCCAGATTGCAGCGAGCTGGGGCACTGCCTGGCAGATGGAAACCTTGAAAAAATTGTGGCCCCAAATTAAACCGCAGACCATCGACTACGGCATCATGGAACATGCCGAGAAGGTGGCCGTGCTGCCGGCGGCTGATCTGGGATGGAGCGATGTGGGTAGTTGGGATTCACTCTTCGATGTTTTGCCTGGTGATGAGAATGGCAACATCCACATCGGCGCCATGCACCTGGGGGTCGATACCAATAATACCCTTATATGCTCGGAAGATTCTCACCGGATGGTTGTTACCATTGGTGTGAAGAATCTGATCATCGTCGATGCGGTGGATGCATTGCTGGTGTGCCCGCGCGATGACGCACAAAAGGTCCGAGAACTGGTCAAATTGCTCGACCAGAACGGCTACCAGCTTTATCTGTAGGAGAGCAACCTTGGAAGCTTACTGTGTCAAATGCAAGCAAAAGAGAGAAATAGCCAATCCAGAAGCGGATTTTAACAAAGTCGGCGCGCCGGTCACACGAGGAACGTGCCCTGAATGCGGCACGAAAATTTTCCGGATGGGCCGCACGGAGGCGCACGACAGTCTGACGCCGCCGGATAAAGCCTCCCGGCAACCCAAACGCAGCGGTAAGCTGGTTATCGTTGAATCACCGGCAAAAGCGCGAACGGTTGGGCGTTTTTTGGGCAAGGGCTTCACCGTACGCGCATCAGTTGGTCACGTGCGTGATCTGCTGCGTTCAGAGTTATCGGTGGATGTCGAACACGGCTTTCAACCCAAGTATCGTGTTCCAAATGAGAAGCGTCCGGTCGTCAAGGAACTCAAAGCGCTAGCCAAAACTGCAGAGGAAGTTTTCCTGGCAACCGATCCCGACCGGGAGGGTGAAGCCATCGCATGGCACCTCATGCAGGCGGCTGAGATCGATCCGCAGATTTCAAAGCGGGTGGTATTTCATGAAATTACCCAACCCGCCATTGAAGATGCTTTTTCGCACCCGCGCCAGATCAACATGGCGTTGGTAGATGCTCAGCAAGCGCGCCGCGTGCTCGACCGGCTGGTCGGATATAACTTAAGCCCGCTGCTGTGGGAAAAGGTGCGAAGCCGGCTTTCAGCAGGGCGGGTGCAATCGGTGGCTTTGCGTCTGATCGTCGAACGTGAGCGCGAAATCGAAGCCTTCACGCCGGTGGAATACTGGTCGATTGGGGCAGAATTGCGCCAACAAGGCAGTCCGAAAAACAATTACCTTGCCCGGCTGGTGCGACTGGATGATAGCGAACCGATCCTTTCAAACAAAGAAACGGTTGACGCGCTGGTAGCTGACCTCGAGAAGGCTGGTTATGTGATCAGCAAGATCAAACGCACCGAACGCCGCCGCAAACCGCAAGCGCCCTTCATCACCAGCACGCTGCAGCAGGAAGCTTCCCGTAGGTTGGGCTATACAGCCCGGCGGACGATGTCTTTAGCGCAGCAATTATATGAAGGTTTGGATGTCGGGGAAGGCGGCACCTCTGGCCTGATCACCTATATGCGCACAGATTCGACCAATGTTTCTGAGCTGGCGCAAAAAGAGACGCGCGAGTTAATCCAGTCTCAGTACGGTGCGGATTTTTTGCCGCCGTCTCCGCCGCAATACAAAACCCGTGCAGTTGGTGCACAGGAAGCGCATGAAGCCATCCGGCCAACATCGGTTATGCGAGCGCCCGACCGGATTAAATCCTTCCTGACTTCTGATCAGTTCAAGCTCTATCAACTCATCTGGCAGCGTTTTGTTGCGTCGCAGATGGAAGCTGCAATTTATGATACGGTATCTGTTGAAATCGCAACGAAAACAAGCCAGCATAATTATCTGTGGCGTGCGTCGGGTTCAACCCTGCGTTTCCCTGGCTACCTGATCGTCTATGAAGAAGCCAAGGATGAAGATCGCAAAGGCGAGGATGAGGACAACGTTCGCATCCCGCCTGACCTGGCGGAGGGACAGCCTCAGCAACTGATCCGCTTGTTACCTGAGCAGCATTTTACCCAGCCGCCGCCGCGCTTTACAGAAGCAACGCTGGTTCAATCGTTGGAGGAACATGGCATTGGCCGTCCTTCGACCTATGCACCGATCCTTTCGACGATCCAGGAGCGCGGCTACGTCCTCCGAGAGAATAAGCGCCTGTTCCCGACCGAAACGGGTTTTTTGGTGAACGATTTGCTCGTTCAACACTTCTCTGAAATCGTCGATCTGGGCTTCACGGCCACAATGGAAGCCAATTTGGACCAGGTGGCAGAGGGTAATCGTGAATGGCCAGGCGTGATCGGTGATTTTTACCGCTCCTTCGAGCCGCAGTTGCGCAAAGCACAATCAGAAATCCCGGTTACAAAGGCTGAATTGGAGAAAATTGGCCGTGCCTGTCCGGAGTGCGGAAGTGATTTGGTGATCCGCTGGGGACGGTACGGCAAATTTATCAGCTGCAGCAACTTTCCAGAGTGCCGGCACACCGAAGCCTGGCTGGAAAAGATTGGCGTTGCCTGTCCCAAGGACGGGGGTGATATTGTCCAGCGGAAAACACGCAAAGGCCGCATCTTTTTCGGCTGCGCGAATTACCCAGAGTGCGATTTCACCTCCTGGAAGCGCCCTGTGGCGGTGCCTTGCCCGAAATGCGGCGGTTTATTGGTGATCTCGAACAAACGTGAAATGCAATGCACTCAGTGTCAAGAGTCGTTCCTGGCTGAACAAATCGAAGAAACTTCGAATGAACCGGCATAAACCTTGCAACATCCTTCCATGTAAACCTGTGCCGTACAGTGGCTGTTGCTTTATTGCGAAATTTGTTCTAAAATAAACGCAGCTTATAAAGCATACCACCAGGCATGAGAACCAGACCTGTAGGAGCAAAACTATGGACAAGATCCTTGAGCAACTTCGCAATCCAAAAATAGCAGCAGCGGTTGGCTTTGTCGTTGGCCTGATCATCGGCCTCGTCGTTTTAGGTTGGGGGTTGTGGCCGGTGCAATGGACCGATGCGGCGCCGTCGCATTTGCGCGATGACGCCAAAGTCGACTACCTGTGCATGGCTATCCAAGCTTTTGGAAAGGATCAACGGGCTGACCTTGCTCTGCAGCGTTGGAAAGAATTGGGTCCGAAAGCGGCTGACGTGCTCATCGAAGTCAACTCAGTCAATTGTGCGGCCTCGCAGGCCGAATTGATGGCCTTCCAGACGGTGGTTAAATCGCCAGTAATTGCGCAACCCACCAGTGCGGCTGGATTGCCAGTGACCACGCCTGGAGCGGCGGAGCCGGTGAAACCAGACGAGCAAAAAGCGAAAGGCACCTCGCCGATCTTGTTGATCTTTGCGACCCTGGCGGTAATAGCAATCGGCGGTCTTCTGGCTTACAACCTCCTGTTCAAGGGCCGAAGGCAGATTGTTGGTGGAACACCGGTTTCACGCGCGCAGGAAATGAGTCGCGCCGCAGAGCGCACTGATTTTCAAGCCGAAGGTCAGGATCAACCGGTGGCGCAATTTATGACCACCTACATGTCTGGGGACGATCTGTATGATGACTCGTTCAGCATTGATTCTCCCAGCGGCGAATTTCTGGGTGAGTGCGGTGTGGGCATCTCGGAAACCATCGGCGTGGGTGATCCTAAGAAAGTGACCGCATTTGAAGTGTGGCTGTTTGATAAAAACGACATCCAGACAATTACAAAGGTGTTGATGAGCACGCATGCATTCAATGATCCTGCTATCAACCAACGATTGGCTTCCAAAGGAGAACCGGTGTTGGTAGAACCCGGGGCTCGGGTTTTACTGGAAACAGCTACGCTGACCCTGGAAGCGCGTGTGGTGGATATGGGATATGGCAGCGGGGCGCTTCCGCCGGAAAGCAATTTCGATCGGTTGACCCTCGAATTGGCCGTCTGGCCGCGAGCAAAAGCCTGATTGCTCAAGTGACCAATTTAAGGCCTGCCCGGAACTTGGGCAGGCCTTTTTTTGAATATCAAGCAAAAAACGCGCATGAGTGCGCGTTTTTCTTTACTTGTAATTATTCGATCCGGACAATATGCAAGCGGATTGACCCGCCTGGGGTTTCAACAGAAACCTCATCGCCGACCCGGTGCCCAAGCAGAGCCTTGCCGATGGGAGACTCATGCGATATGCGCCCATTGATCGGGTCTGCTTCTTTGGGGCCGACGACGTGATAGGTCTCTTCCGGAAAGCTGCCCTCACGGATGGTGACGTGAGCGCCGATATCGACGACCTCTCGATTCTTCACGCTTTCGTCAATGATGACGACATTACGCAAGATCTGTTCGAGTTCGAGAATGCGGCCTTCTAAGAAGCCCTGTTCTTCTTTTGCCTGGATATAATCCGCATTCTCCGAAAGATCACCCATTTGTATGGCCGCACGCAGTCTCGCGGAGAGTTTTTCACGTGCCGGGCCTTTCAGCTCTTCAAGTTCCGCCTTAAGATTATCAAGCCCATCCTGGGTTAAATATGAAATGTCAGCCATTTTTTCACCATTTATAAGTTGTCAGGGGTGGATGATAACATTAAGGACGCTATCCTGCCAGCCCTGCTCAAAAATTCCACTAAGGTAAGATCTGTGGATCAAAAAGCTTTTGGTGTTCTTCGACGGCATACCGATCCGTCATGCCTGCAATGTAATCACAAACGGTGCGCTCCAAGCCGCGGTCAGGGATTTGGGTTTGAACGTGTGCGGGAAGGATGTTGGGCTGGCTGCAGTAAGCGTTGAAAATTTCACTGAGGATCCGTTCTGCTTTCACCGCCATACGTACCACACGGAATTGCCTGTAAAGGTTGGCAAACAGGAAGTCTTTGAGTTGGCGATTCCGCTGGCGCATTTCATCGCTGAAACCAACGACATTGTAGGGCAAGCGCTGCAAATCCTCTGCAGACCGGGCGCCCGATTCGCGAAGGCGGCGGTCTGTGCTGTTGACCTGATCGGTGACCTGAATACCGATTAACTTGCGGATGATGCGGTGGCGGTCAAGGTCCGAGAGTTCTCCGCCTCGCCAACCTACCAGGTCAGTCACAATCTCCCACAATTCCATGCCGCTGAGCATAGCAGGCGTAATCATGCCTGAGCGCAATCCATCGTCCAGATCGTGTGCGGTGTAAGCGAGTTCATCAGCCACGTTAGCAATTTGAGCTTCCAGGTGGCCGCGCAGATCGGGGTTGAAGTCCCGCGCATCTGAAATATCATATTCAGTTTCATGCTTAACAATGCCTTCCAGCACTTCCCAGGTGAGGTTTAAACCGGGGAAATCGGGGTAGCGTTTCTCGAGAAATGTCACGATGCGGAAGGACTGTTTATTATGGTCAAATCCGCCGTGATCCTTCATCAAGCGTGCAAGAATTGTTTCGCCAGAGTGACCGAAAGGTGGATGGCCGAGGTCGTGCGCCAGGCAAATCGCTTCAACCAGATCCTCATTTGCACCCAAAGCACGTGCAATTGTGCGTCCAATCTGGGTCACTTCAAGTGTGTGGGTCAGGCGAGTGCGGTAATAATCACCTTCGTAATTGATGAACACCTGGGTTTTGTATTCCAGTCGCCGGAATGCGGTTGTGTGCAGGATGCGGTCACGGTCGCGTTGAAACGCTGTTCGATAATCAGGCTCGTGGTCAGGGTATTGCCGGCCTCTGCTCTGTTTGCTGTGGGTAGCATATGAGGCGAGGTTATGATCCTCGTTCGCTTCCAATAGATCGCGAGTATAAAGCATGGGAACCAACCTCCAAGTGTCTAAGCCGAAAGCAAGGTGCCAGTTTCTGCGCCTAAGATCGCCTGTTCCAATCGATCTGGTATTTCACCAGAAAATATGCGTATAACCAATCCTGGATTCTCCCGAATGACATCCAGCATGCGAGATACTTTGTGAACCATGCCGCCTGTAACATCGACACCCGCTGACTGGCCCAGGGTGGATGCAATATTCGCATAGTCAGAGAGCGTAATTCGATCCTGGAGATGGGTACAAGCTGGAAAATCAGCCCAAACGCCAGGCTCAATGCCTGCCAGCAGAATGCGGCGCGGTTTCAGGCGGGCAGCCAGATGAAAAAACTGGTCTTCTGTGGAGAGAATTGTACCGCCCAGGATCGTATCAAACACGACATCACCCTGAATAAGCGGAATGAGATTGTGATCAAGGGCTTTCTGGATCGTTTCGGTCTCCCAGTGGAGCACGTTACGGCGGGCAGTGGCAACAATTGCCGACGCGGGAAATGCCAAGACGGGCAGGTTGGCTTGCCAAAGCGCGTTCAGAACCAGCTGGTTTAATTCACGCGCATCTTTCCAGACTTGAGCAAAGCCAAGCCATTCCTCGGTGGTGGAAACGCCCGAATATGTGCCGAATTGTCTTGCGGTGAAGTGACCGAAAGATCCAGATCCATGCCCAATCACCAGGCGTATTTGCGGTTTCTTTGCCATCGCGCGGGCAATTTCACCGGCCAGGCGGGTGAGAACATCTTGACGCACCATGCGCGCCGACAGCTTATCTGTGATCAGTGAACCGCCTAATTTGAGAAAGATCAGCTCATGGTCGTCCATTGTTTGATCCTCTGGCTGGAATTAAACCTCGATAGTGGTTACCCAGGTGCGCACCGCACCGGCAGCACGGATGGCATTTTCGATGGTCGTAGAAGTGTCTTTTGTCGCCAATGCAATCATATTACCACCGCGGCCGCCGCCGGAAAGCTTTGCGCCCAATGCGCCGGCTGCCAGGGCTGCATCGATCAGACGGTCCAACGCTGGCGATGATATGGTCAGACTGCGCAACAACGCCTGATTGCGATTCATCAAATCTCCCAGTCCCTCGATCGGTCCTGCGAGTATCAATTTGCGCGCCTGGTGACACAAATTTCCGATAGCTGAAAAAGCGGATTGGGTTTGCTCTGGCTGGGCTGCATGTAAACGCTGAACATCGGCAACAACCGCTGCGGTTGAACTCTGCACTCCGGTATCGCCAATAACGAGCGTCAAAGGTTGCGCTGGCGCAATTGGTTCAAAAGGCTGGCCGCGGATAAAGAATACTGGCAAACCATAAGTGATAACGGTATTATCGACCCCCGATGGATTGCCGTGATGTCGGCGCTCCACTTGATAAGCCAGATCGGAAATCTCATGCCTGTGTAATTCTACACCGGCAAATCCAGCGACCGCTCGAATGACCGCAATCGAGGTGGCGGCACTTGAGCCAAAACCGGCTCCCATTGGGATGGTAGAGGTGAGGCGGATGCTCATCGCAGGCAACTGCCCACCCAGGTGTTTCATGGTGATCTTCACGGCCAGAGCCAGAGGGTGGTCTGGCGGCAGCGTATCAAGAGGCGCATCGATGTGGATATCCGGCGCAATGATGTGCACTGTTCCTGCTGGCTTGCGCGGCGCAGCCATCACCACAGCACGCGCCTGGACGATGTTGACCGGAACGGCAATGGCCGGCTGCCCGTAGACGACAGCATGCTCGCCAAACAGGATAATTTTTCCGGAAGCAGTTGCCGAAAAAGCGGTCATAGATTTTGGTTAAGACTTTATGAAATAGAAGATGATCAGAACGGCAGCCACCCAGAGCAAAACGACAACCTGGATCGGACGATCCGATAGCAAGATCTCCTCTGGCGCACCGCCGTCTTTTTTCACCTGCAAAAGCCAGAGGTAGCGAAAAATCCCGTATAAGACAAATGGGATCGTCAGCATCATGGCATGGTTGGAGGGCAAATTGGGCGCTGAGAAGGTGTACAGGCTGTAGGCGATGACGGTGGTGCTGGAAACGATGGTGATCATCTGATCCAGGAATGGTAGCGTGTAGCCGTCCAGAACTTTCCGATGCTGGTTGGCATTTTGCTCCAGAAGCATCACCTCAGCGCGGCGCTTTCCAAATCCTATGTACAACGCGCCCAGCGTGGTGACCACGTACAACCACGGCGAGAATCGTTCGACCTCGATGAGCGAAACGCCGGCTGCCACCCTGAGCACAAACCCGGCCGCGATAATGAGCACGTCTACCAGCAGTACATTCTTCAGACCCATCGAATAGGCCAGGTTAATGGCAAAGTACAACGCGGCGATGATGAAGAATTGCCTGGAGAGGGTAAAAGCCAGCGTGAACGTGACCGCAAGCAGAACCACAACCGTACCGACCGCAACCGGGATGGGCAGCTTTCCCGATGCAATCGGGCGGTTGCGCTTTGTAGGGTGCTGCCGGTCAGCTTCGATGTCGCGGATGTCGTTTATAATATAAACACTGCTCGAGAGCAGGCAAAACAATAGCATGCCGCCCACCGAGCGCAAGACGGAATCGAGCGTAAAAAGCTGCCGGTCGAAGACCAAGGCGGCAAGGACAAATACATTTTTTGTCCACTGCCGTGGACGCATGGTCTTTAGGATCGCCTTCAGCATAGCCTTTATGATATCACAACTCAACCAGATGACCTCTGCATCGCGCACTATCAGGTTCTAGCATGGCCAATGTGCATAAAAACCGTTTGGATATCCTCTTAACTGACCGCGGCCTGGCCGAAAGCCGCAGCCAGGCACAGCGCTTGGTCATGGCTGGCCAGGTGCGCGTGGATGGTCAGGTGGCCAGTAAGCCGTCAGAAAAGGTGCTAGAAACGGCAGACATCCAGGTGGAGCACGGCCCGCGCTATGTATCGCGAGGTGGCGAAAAGCTGGAAGGTGCGCTGCGAGCCTTTGGTCTGATGCAGTTGGAGGGCCGAATATGCGCTGACCTGGGTGCTTCCACGGGCGGCTTCACTGATTGCCTGCTGCAGCACGGTGCCAGTCGTGTGTATGCCGTGGATGTGGGTTACGGGATTCTGCATTGGAAGCTGCGCAATGATCCCCGCGTGACGGTGATGGAGCGGATCAATGCGCGCTATTTAACGGGTTTCCCGGAACCGGTGTCGTTCGTGACGATTGATGCATCCTTTATATCGTTGAAGATTTTACTGCCCACGGTCAAGTCTTGGTGGGCACAAACCGCCGGGCAGGTTGTGGCATTGATCAAGCCGCAATTTGAAGCCGGGCGCGAGGAAGTCGCCCGCGGCGATGGCGTGGTGCGCGATCCGGCAGTTCACCGCAAAGTACTCGCGGATGTGCTGGACTTTGCGACGGCCGAGGGGTTTGCTGTGCGCGGGTTGGTGCGGTCAACACTGCTCGGCCCCAAGGGGAACACAGAATTCCTGGTCTGGCTGGGATATCCGGGCGAACCCGTCGACGCTATCGGGGCGATGATTGAGCAGGCCGTTCTTTCACCGCTGCCGAATATGGCGGACAGGCATCCGTTGGAACAAGGTTTTGATGAAGAGGGGTAATTTGGGGTATACTAAGCCCCGGCTATGAATACGGACCACATCCGCAATTTTTGTATCATTGCTCACATTGATCACGGCAAGTCGACGCTTGCCGATCGTTTGTTGCAGAAAACCGGCACGATCAGCGATCGCGACATGGTCGAGCAGGTGCTGGATTCGATGGATCTTGAGCGCGAGAAGGGTGTGACGATCAAAGCGTCTGCTGTGCGGATGAATTACACCGCGCAGGATGGCAGCACGTATGAACTTAACCTGATCGATACACCCGGGCATGTCGACTTTAATTATGAAGTCAGCCGCGCATTGGAAGCCTGCGAGGGTGCGCTGCTGGTGGTAGATGCGACCCAGGGTATTGAGGCGCAGACTCTGGCTAATTTGTACCTGGCGCTGGAGAGCGATCTGGAGATCATTCCCGTGATCAATAAGATCGACCTTCCCTCGGCGCAGCCGGATGTGGTGGCTGAAGAAGTGGAAAATCTTCTTGGCATTCCCGCAGAGGATATTCCGCGCATATCCGCCAAGGAAGGCATTAATATCGACGTGGTGCTGGAATCCATCGTCAAGCGCGTGCCGCCGCCCAGGGGTAACGATGATGCTCCTTTGCGTGCCTTGATTTTTGACTCGCATTATGATCCCTATAAAGGCGTTGTGGCATATATCCGCGTGGTTGAAGGACGTTTGCGCAATACCGATTCGCTGCGGTTGATGGCGACCAATGCAGATGTTCGACCGGTTGAAATCGGCATATTTGCTCCGTCCATGCGCCCGGTGGATGTGCTGAATGCAGGGGACGTCGGTTATGTTGCCACCGGGCTGAAGACGGTCTCGGAATGCCGCGTTGGCGACACAATCACGCTCACTGCGCGCCAGGCTTCAGAGCCGCTGCCAGGTTATCAGCATCCCAAGCCAATGGTATTTGCTGGAATTTATCCTGTGGACGGCGACGATTACCCCGACCTCAAAGAAGCGCTGGAAAAGCTGCAATTAAATGATGCCTCGCTTACCTACCAGCCGGAGAAGTCGCAGGCGCTGAATTTTGGCTTTCGCTGCGGTTTCCTGGGTTTATTTCACATGGAGATCATCCAGGAACGGCTGGAGCGGGAATACGACCTGGATATTGTCGTCACCGCGCCGTCGGTCGAGTATCAGGTTTTCCTGCTTGACGGCACGCAGATGGTCATCGATTCGCCTGTACAACTACCAGAGGAAGGCACGATCAGAGAAATCCGCGAACCGTGGATGGGGTTGGATATCTTCTCGCCGACAGAGTTCTTCGGCACGATCATGGATCTGGCCAACAAACGCAGGGCTGTTTTCAAAGAGCAGAATCATCCTGCGCCAAACCGTGTGCATTTATCCTTTGAAATCCCGCTCTCTGAATTGATTGTTGATTTTTTTGACGAATTGAAATCACGAACGCGCGGTTATGCTTCTATGGATTATCACTTTGCTGAATACCGGCCCGGGAACCTGGTCAAGCTCGAGGTGCTGGTGGGCGGTGAAGTGGTGGATGCGCTGGCAGCCATTGTTCATAAGGAAGATGCCTACCATAAGGGGCAGCGTCTGGTTTCGAAGTTAAAAGAAATCATTCCGCGGCAATTGTTCGATGTGGCAGTGCAAGCATCAGCCGATGGCCGGGTCATTTCGCGCGCAAACGTGAAGGCGCTGCGTAAGGACGTTTTGGCCAAGTGCTACGGTGGCGATATCACCCGCAAGAAAAAACTGCTTGAAAAGCAGAAAAAAGGCAAGCGCCGCATGAAGATGGTTGGGAATGTTGAAATTCCGCAGGAAGCCTTCATGGCTGTGCTGCGACTGGGGGATGAGTGACATCGGATGTGAAGACCAACCGGCGCCGGGAGTGGCTGCGTTGGCTGCCAGGCGTTGGCATCAGCATAGTGGCATTGTTTGTCGTGTTCCGACTGGCACGCTGGGAAGGGCTTTCCACGGCATTTGCGACGATCCAATGGGAATACATATGGCTTTCGGGACTCTTCACCCTGGCATTTCTGCTGGTTCGAGCTGCAGCCTGGCGGACGCTTTTGGAAAACAGGCCCAGTTATAAGGATACTTTCTTCGTTGTAAACGAAGGGTATTTGCTCAACAATCTTTTTCCACTGCGCGCCGGTGAAATTGGCCGGGCGGTGATTATGGGGCAGCAAACCGGTTGGGGGCCTTTTCACGTCCTTTCTACCATCGTCATCGAGCGCGTTTTTGATATGCTGATGGCAGCGGGAATGCTGCTTGCAACGCTGCCGCTGGTCCTGGGCGCAGTTTCATGGGGATTGCCTGTGGCGCTTGTCACGCTGGGTGTGATGGGCGGCGGCCTGGTGGTGATGTTTCTGATGGCTCGCAATCGCGATTTTGTGGATAAATTGGCCAACCGCCTGGGCAAACGCTGGCCGTTTGTGCAGGCCAGGGTTGTCCCGCAGGTTGAGAAATTATTGGATGGTTTGAGTGCGCTGGCCAACCCGCGCCAGTTCTTAACCGCGCTTGGATTGATCATGCTGTGCTGGCTCATTGCCATTTTTCAGTATTACGTCGTCATGATCCCAATTGCACCAGGTGCGCCGCTGTGGTACGGCGCGTTCACCGTTACTGTGCTTGCCCTTGGCGTTGCCATTCCCTCTGCACCGGCAGCTCTGGGTGTTTTTGAGGCCTCCATCGTTGGCGCGATGGCAATTTTGGGATTTGATAACGCCACAGCTCTGGCTATTGGAATCAGCCTGCACTTTCTGCAATTTGTGATCACAGGAATTTTTGGAATTGTTGGATTAGTAATTCAAAGGCGCTCATTGGGGTCGCTATTCTCAGAGACTCGTCTGCATCAAGAAGCCAATTGAGCGAACTTAATTCTCTGGAGGCGTGAATGTCTCGGAACATTCTCATTACCGGCGGCGCCGGATTCATTGGTTCAAATTACGCAGCTCGCTGCATTGCCCGCGGTGAAACCGTCACCATTTTTGATAATCTCTCGCGCGCCGGCGCATCGACCAACATTGCGTGGCTACATTCGACATACGGCCAGAATGCCTTTACTCTGCAGGTTGGAGACGTTCGGGATTTTGATGCCATCCGTAGCGCCGCTGCCAAAGCAGACGTCATTGTTCATCTGGCCGGGCAGGTGGCCGTGACCACTTCTGTGATTAACCCTCGCGATGATTTTGAGATCAATGCACTGGGCACCTTCAACGTGTTGGAAGCCGCGCGAGCTTCAGGGCGCAACCCGGCGGTGCTTTACGCATCCACTAACAAAGTGTACGGCGGCATGGAAGAAGTGCGGGTTGATGAAACCCCCACGCAGTACCGTTATACTGATTTTCCCCTGGGCATCCCGGAAACACAGCCGCTCGATTTTCATTCTCCCTACGGTTGCTCCAAGGGCAGCGGCGATCAATACGTGCGCGATTATCACCGCATCTACGGCTTACCAACCATCGTACTGCGCCAGAGCTGCATTTACGGTACGCGCCAGTTTGGTGTGGAAGACCAGGGCTGGGTCGCCTGGTTCATCATCGCGGCTGTCACCGGCCGGCCGATAACGATTTACGGTGATGGGAAGCAGGTCCGCGATGTGTTGTTCGTGGAAGACCTGTTGAATGCTTATGATCTGGCGCTGGCAAATCTGGCTGTTTCTGCCGGACAGGTTTACAATATCGGTGGCGGTCCTGCCAACACCATGTCAATCTGGATGGATTTTGAATCCATTCTTGAGAAGCTGCTTGGGCGACCAGTGCCCGCCACCAGGGGTGATTGGCGACCTGGCGACCAGCGCATATATGTGTCCGATATCCGCAAAGCGCAGCAGGAATTGGGTTGGGCGCCTCGGATTGGTGTGACTGAAGGTGTGGAACGCCTGTATCGCTGGGTGTTGGAGAACCGGACCCTCTTTTAGCAGAATGTTCCATTTATGAAAATTCTGGTTGTTCTCACGTATTACCGACCGCACACCAGCGGTCTGACCATTTATGCTGAACGTCTATGCCGTGCCTGGGCTCAGCGCGGCCATCAGGTCACTGTGCTGACCTCGCAATATGACAAGTCGCTGCCACTGGAAGAAACGCAAAACGGCGTACACATCGTGCGGGTTCCGGTGCTCTTCCGCTTGAGCAAGGGTGTGATCATGCCGCAGTTTGGAATTACAGCCAACCGGCTGGTACGCTGGGCGGACGAGATTCAATTGCATTTGCCGCAATTTGACGCTGCGGGCGTGGCACTGCGTGGCCGCCTTCTGCGCAAGCCAACGGTGATCACCTATCACTGTGACCTGCGCATGCCGCCGGGTTTGATGGCGCAGGCTGCGAACCGGGCTGTGCTGTTGATGAACAATCTTGCTGGCATTTTCACGCACCGCATGGTGACCTACACGCGCGACTACGCCGAAAACTCGGAATACCTGACGCGCTTTATGCGAAAGCTGCACGTTATCCCACCGCCCGTGGTGCTCCCCCAGGTTGCATTGGAAGCCGTGCAGGCATTTGCTCAGGCTAACAATCCGCAGCGCCGCCATCCGGTGATCGGCATGGCAGCCCGTTTTGCCACAGAAAAGGGTGTTGAAGTGCTGTTAGAGGCGATGCCGGCGATCCTTGAGCGATATCCAGATGCGCAGGTTCAGTTTGCCGGGCCGTATCAAAACATCATTGGCGAGGAGCAGTATTTTGCCAGGCTTTCTCCGACGATTGAGAAATACATCGCTTTAGGAAATTGGCGTTTTGTCGGTTCGCTCTCGCCGGAGCAGATGGCTGCCTATTATCCCAACCTGGACGTACTGGTGCTTCCGAGCCTTAATTCAACTGAGGCGTTTGGCCTGGTGCAAATTGAAGCCATGCTGAACGGCGTACCTTGCGTAGCCTCGAACTTACCGGGTGTCCGCCAGCCGGTCAAAGTGCACGGCATGGGCCAAATTGCTCCGATAGGCGACAGCCGTGGCCTGGCCGAGGCTGTATTGGAAGTGCTGGAGCATCGCGAGAAGTACATTGCTGATGCTGCAGAAATCGCCCGGCGTTATGATCCAGATACGATCGCGGCAGAATACGAAAAATTATTTAGCGAGATGCAGCGCGATCTGCAACAATAACCAGTGCCCTGGAGGTTGTTCCTTGCCATCATCAACCCAAAAGAAAGACTTCCTGTGGCTGCAACTGCGCGATCTGCCTTACTTCCGCGGCGTGCTGCGTGCAGTTGAATCACGCTTTTACCAGGATATCGAAATGCCGCGGCCAATACTTGACCTGGGTTGCGGCGACGGCCATTTTGTTACCATCACCTTTGATGAGCCGATTGATTTCGGCATCGACCCGTGGACCGGTCCGGTGCACCAGGCAATTCGCCGCGGCGGCTACCGCACGGTGGTGCAGGGTTCAGGCGGTGAGCTTCCTGTGCCTGATGGCAGCTACGCCAGCGTGATGAGCAATTCAGTTTTGGAGCACATCCCGGATCTCGACCCCGTGATTGCCGAAGTTGCGCGCGTATTGAAGCCAGGCGGCCTGTTCGTGTTTTGCGTGCCGAATCATCACTTTCTTGATAACCTGTCCGTGTCCAATTTCTTTGACCGCATCGGATTGAAATTTCTGGGCAATGCCTACCGTGCTTTTTTCAACCGCATCAGCCGGCACTACCATTGCGATAGCCCCGAGGTGTGGGAAGAGCGGCTGACTCGGGCCGGCTTTCGCATCGAGCGTTGGTGGCACTACTTTTCTCCGAAATCCCTGCATGTGCTGGAATGGGGGCATTATTTTGGCTTGCCATCTCTGATCATTCACCTGCTAACGCGCCGTTGGATTCTGGTACGGCAACCGTGGAATCTCGCTGCAGCGAAAGCCATTTGCCAGCCTGCTTATGATGAAGCAGACAACCAGCCCAAAGGGTCGTATACTTTCTATATTGCCCGCCGGATGGAAGGATCATGAATCCTGAAAAGCCCGAACCCAGCGTTCTTGATTATCTAAAAGCCAGGTTAACTCCCTGGAAAGGCGCAGCGCCTGAGATTCCGCCGCTCCCGCGAGAAGACAAGCCGCTTTTTCAAGCAGATGATACTTCTTCCACCGGAGTTGAAGCCCCGGATAGAGTGTCCACGATCAATTTCCTGGATTGGGTGAGCTCAAAAAGCCCGCTGATCGTTTTGGCGGCGGTGCTGTTTGCGCAATTTATGCTGGAACCTTCCAGGCGCAACTGGAAAATGGCACTGGTTTTCTATGCAGCCGCATTGGCGGCGCTTCTATTTTCTCTTTGGAAGCAAAACTGGCGGTTGCCGAAGATTCCCGAAACGACAGAGGTCGGTTTTTCCTTTGACGTGGCGCGTGCTCCGCTGTACATCGGGCTGTTATTGATCCTGGTGACTTTTTTCCTGTTTACAAGTAAAGTTCAAAATTCTGGAATAGGGGAGGGTTGGATCTTTTCCCTGATTACCAGCGATCGCTACACCTTTTTGAATGTGTTTGCCTGGTTCATCACCTTTGCAGCGATGATGGTGGCTCTATGGCTTCCGGATGAGACATCCCCTTCACGCTGGCAGCGATTCCTCTCCGTACTCAAGAAACCGGAATGGAAGCTGCAAGTGAAGCCCTGGCATATTTTGTTAGTTCTTGTGATTCTCATCAGCATCTTTTTCCGCTTTTACCGGCTCGATCAAGTGCCTGGTGAAATGTTTAGCGACCACGCTGAAAAACTCCTCGACGTTTCTGACGTGATGAGCGGTCAGTACAAAGTCTTTTTTGACCGAAACACAGGCCGGGAGGATTTTCAGTTCTACCTGACCGCGGCAGTTGCCAGTCTGTTTGGTACTGGGCTATCCTTTATGAGCCTGAAACTGGGCACGGCGCTGGCCGGTTTGTTCACGCTGCCTTACATTTACCGTCTGGGCAAAGAAATCGGTTCGCGTTGGGTGGGCCTGTTTGCGCTCTTCCTGGCGGGTGTGGCTTATTGGCCCAATGTCATTTCTCGCGTGGGACTGCGTTTTCCGCTCTACCCGCTGTTCGCTGCGCCAATGCTGTTTTATCTCATTCGCGGCCTGCGGCGGTCGGACCGCAACGATTTCATCAAAGCCGGCATTGCGCTGGGATTAGCGCTGCACGGCTACAGCCCCAGCCGGCTGCTGCCATTGGTGGTGTTGGTGGCCATTGGCATTTATCTGCTGCACCGCCATTCACAAGGTAAGCGCATCGGAGCGCTGTGGGCGCTGGTGGCCCTGGTGCTGGTTTCGGTGGTTGTTTTTCTTCCATTGTTGCGTTACTGGTCGCAAAACCCCGAGATATTCGGGTACCGTGCCTTTACCCGTTTGGCGACAACGGAACGAGCGTATCCGGGACCGGTTGGTTTGATCTTCTTGGAAAACCTGGGCAAGTCGATGATCATGCCATTCTGGGACAATAACAGCATCTGGGTGCATTCCGTCACCGGCCGGCCGGCGTTGGATATCATCACCGCAGCCTTGTATTTTATCGGTCTGGTATTGGTGATTGTGCGTTACATCTGCAAACGCGACTGGGTGGATCTTTTTCTGCTAGTTTCCATTCCACTGCTGATGCTGCCGTCCATCCTCTCGCTCGCCTTCCCCGAGGAAAATCCATCGCTTAATCGCAGCGGAGCGGCGTACATCCCGATCTTCATTGTTGCGGCAATTGGGCTGGAAAGCATGATTTCCGCGCTTCTGGCGCGCGTCACCTCAAAGGGCGGCCGCATTGCCGTCGCGGCGTTGGCTGTTGCTCTGCTTAGCCTGTCCGCCAGCCAGAACTACGACCTGGTTTTTAACCAGTATGATGAGCAGTTTATGGCTGGCGCATGGAATACCTCACAAATTGGCAGGGTGATTCGCGGTTTTGCTGACTCAACCGGCGATGCTGAACATGCTTATGTCATTCCTTACCCGCACTGGGTAGATACCCGCCTGGTGGGGATTAACGCTGGTTATCCGTTAAAGGATTATGCGCTTTGGGCTGATCAACTGGAGACGACAGTCGGGATTGACGCGCCCAAGCTGTTCATCCTCAAACCTGAAGATCAGGCTGCGCTGGAAAAACTTCGACAGCTCTATCCTCAGGCACGCGAGTTTCTGTATGATTCCGGCCGCGATGGCAAAGATTTTCTCATTTATTCTGTCCCTTGATGACTGATTGAACCGGCCAGGAGCATTGCCTGCATGTTGGAAAGCACTCCTCAACACCTCCAGTTTGAGCCAGAGCCCGCCGTACGGTCGGGCGAATCCCGATTGTGGGATGTGCTGCTCATCCTTGTTATGCTGATCGGCGCATATTTCCGCTTCACGGGTATTAATTGGGGCGAGGGGCAGTTCCTGCACCCGGATGAACGCTTCTTCGTTTGGGTGACGGCGGATATTTCTCCCGTGCAGAGTCTGGGCGAATATTTCAATACGGAAACTTCCAGCCTGAATCCGCACAACCGCGGGCATGGTTTCTACGTTTACGGCACTTTACCGATTTTCATGACCCGCTATCTGGCGAATGCTCTCATTGGGAATCCTGGTTGGGAGGATATCAACCTGATCGGGCGCATTCTGTCGGCCTTATTGGATCTGCTGACTGTCTTTGTGGTTTCCCTGATCGGCCGGCGGTTGTTCAACCGAAAAATTGGCGTGCTTGGAGCAGCCTTCTCTGCGGCTGCGGTGATGCAGATTCAACAGGCGCATTTTTATGTTTCTGACTCATTTGCAGTAGCCTTTGCCACGTTGGCAGTGTATTTTGCAATCTGTCTGCTTACCGAACCGGTCCAATCTGCGGAGCCGGAACAACGGACGCGTGTTTCACAGCCAGAGACGCTCAAGTATTCACTTTGGTTTGGCCTGGCGATTGGCATGGCTATGGCCTGCAAGGTCAACACAGGCCCGATGGCGCTGCTGTTGCCTGCAGCGATGCTGTTGCGTTACCTGGGCCTGCCCGCGGAGCAGCGCCGCGACCAGGAACTGTGGGGATTGCGCGATTTGGTGATGGGCGGGCTGGTGGCCCTGCTTGTGTTCCGCATCTTCCAGCCGTACGCGTTCACGGGACCGGGTTTTTTCGGATTGATTCCCAACGAAAAGTGGGTGCAGAACCTGAAGGAACTGGCAGCCCAAACCAGCGGCGATGTTGATTATCCGCCTGCGCTGCAATGGGCGCGGCGGCCGAACACATTCTCATTGCAAAATATGGTGCTGTGGGGGTTGGGCATTCCGCTGGGAGTCACGGCCTGGATTTCCTTCCTGGCGATGGGGTGGCGCATCCTCAAGGGCGATTGGAAGCGATTGCTGTTGCTGTGGGGTTGGACAGGCGGCTACTTTATCTGGCAGTCGCTGCAGGGCAATCCAACCATGCGCTATCAGTTGCCAATTTATCCATCGCTGGCGGTGATTGCCGCATGGGGTTTGTTGACGTTGTGGGAGCATGGAAAAGCCAGCTCTGAAAATGGCAGGATTCAGCAGAGGTCATGGCGAAAAATCACCTCTGTTGTGCTTGCCTCCGTAGTGCTGCTAACGACGTATGCCTGGGCGTTTGCATTCACGCGCATTTACACTCGACCGGTGACGCGTGTGGCTGCCAGCGATTGGATCTACGCCAATGTGCCCGGACCGATCAACCTTATGCTGGAAACATCCTCAGGTAGCCTGAGTCAACCTGTGGCCTATCGCTGGGGGATCAACGTCACAAGCCAAAATCCGTTATCGCTGGCATTCACCGCTGAGCAAAGCGGATTGATCAGTGAAATTGCCTTGGAACGCGTCAGCAATCCGATGTACAGCACCGATCCAGCCACGCAAGGACAAAAGACGCTGAACATCACGGTTGCCAAGGCGAATGACCCATCGGCCTTTGCCGCTGTGGCAACCTTGAGCAGCGATTTTTCCAGCGAAAGTACCTATAAAGCGATCTTTACACAATCCATACCGCTGGAAGCTGGCGAGCAATATGTCTTATCTCTTTCGATCCAAGAAGCCGACCAGGTGATCCGTTTTAATGGTGCGATCAATCTTCGCCTTGTCGATGAGGCGGGCACGCTGGTCCATTCCCTGGCTGATCCGGTTTTTCTGATTGACCTGGACAATCCATTCACCAACCTGTTCACGGCGGAAGAAACTGGTCGGTTGAAGCAAGTGACTCTTCCGCATGTGCTGGATTGGACCGGTTCTGATGAGGTAAAAACACTTCAGGTTGAAATCGCTGATCCGGGTAATGAAGTTGCGCCATTGGTTTCGGCGCAGGTGCAAAGCACCTTCAATGCAGACGGCGACCGGCGCGGTGGATCCGCAACCTTCATGTTTGATGCTCCCATTGAGTTGACCGCGGGCAGGACATATGCCATTCGGATTTCGCTGGTCGGTGGCAATGGTCGATTGGGTGTCTACGGCAGCAAGCCGGCCATGGAAACCACCTGGGACGATGCGCTGCCATTACGTAAAGATGGATATGATCCTTTTGGCAGCGATAGCGGAATTTACCGCAGCGACCTGAATTTTGAAATGTACTGGGACGACAACGCGGACAAGCTGGAGCGCTTTCTGACCAATCTGGACCAAGCCGACTACATATACATCACTTCAAATCGGCAGTGGGGCACCACCACGCGGGTTCCTGAGCGCTACCCGTTGACCACACAGTATTACCGCAGTCTGTTGGGTTGCCCGGCTGAGCAAGACTTGTTGTATTGCTATCGCGTGGCACAGCCGGGAATGTATTCGGGCGAACTGGGCTTTGAACTGATTGAAGTATTTCAATCCGATCCCAACATTGGCCCTATTAAAATCAACACACAGTTTGCCGAAGAAGCTTTTACGGTCTATGATCATCCGAAAGTGCTGATCTTCCGGAAATCTGAAAATTACGACCCGGCGGCTGTGCGAGCCATTTTGGGCAGTGTCGATTTAACCAAGGTGATCCACTTGACCCCCCAGCAGGCCGGCAAAACGCCAGGCACGCTGGAATTGCCGGCTGACCGGTTGGCGCAGCAGCGGAATGGGGGCACCTGGGTAGAATTGTTTAACCCCGATTCGCTGGTGAACAGCTCGCCCTGGGTGTCAATGTTCATCTGGTATCTGGCGGTCACAGTGTTGGGATGGGTGGTCTATCCAACGGTGCGCCTGGCGCTCGGCGGGCTGCCAGACCGCGGTTACCCGGCTACCAAACTTGCTGGTATGCTGCTGTTTGCGCTGTTGGCATGGTGGGCCGGCTCAGCCGGGATCACAGTATCGCGCCCGTTACTCAGCGTGGTGCTGCTGCTGCTGGTTGGTGTCAATGCCGGGCTGGCCTACTGGCAGCGCGAATCGCTGAAGGCAGAACTGCAGACCCGCCGGAAATATTTTCTCACTGTCGAGCTCTTTGCGCTGGTTTTCTTCACAATGTTTTTGCTTATCCGCCTTGGCAATGCAGACCTGTGGCATCCTTCCAAGGGCGGCGAGAAGCCGATGGATTTTTCCTATTTCAATGCAGTCCTGAAGTCCAGCACCTTCCCGCCGTATGATCCCTGGTATGCAGGCGGATACATCAACTACTATTATTACGGCTTTGTCGTCGTGGGCATGTTGGTCAAGTGGTTGGGAATCATACCCTCGGTGGCCTACAATCTGGTGTTGCCCAGCCTGTTCAGCTTCACCGCGTTGGGAGCCTTTTCACTGGTGTGGAACCTGCTGGCCTGGGGCAATGGTGGGGAGAAACCGATACTGGCCAGTGCCTGGCTCAATCGCGTCACCACGCCTTTGCTGGGGGGGATCTCGGCGGCGCTGGGCATGGCGGTGCTGGGCAACCAGGGCACCGTGCGCATGATCTGGCATGGATTGCAAAAACTTGGCAACCCGGCTGCGTTGGATCAGGCCGCCAATCTTTTTGCACGTATTGGCTGGGCTGCGCAGGGAATTGGTAAAATGTTCGGCGGTGAGGTATTTTCCTATTATCCTGGCGACTGGTATTGGATTCCAAGTCGGGTTTATCCGGGGTGGGTGATCACCGAATTCCCATTTTTCACCTTTCTGTATGCAGACCCGCACGCACACCTGTTTGCGCTGCCTATCACACTGCTGGCGCTATTGTGGGCGCTTTCTGTGCTGATGGGTCGCTGGCAATGGCGCAGGACAGCGGATATTCCAGGTTGGGTAAATTTTGGTTTCAGCTTCTTGCTGGGTGGGGTTGTCATTGGTGCTCTTCGTCCGACCAATACCTGGGATCTACCAGCATACTTGGGTCTGTCACTGCTGGCTGTTATGTACACAGCCTTCCGTTATGGAGATTTTCCGGGTAAATTGCTTTCTGGATTATCTTCTGACGTGCGCAGGGGGCTGTTGGCGGTTGGATCTGCGGCACTCTTTGCGGCGGTCACAGTTGTCCTCTATCAACCATTTGCAAAGTGGTATGGACAGGGCTACAACGCTGTTGATCTGTGGCAAGACGAACGATCGGACTTTTGGTCGTATCTGACCCACTGGGGACTCTTCCTCTTCATCCTGATCAGCTGGTTGGCAAAGGAAACGCGCGATTGGCTGGCCAGTACGCCGCTCTCATCATTGAATAAACTGCGCCCTTATCGGACCTCAATCCTGGTTGGGCTGGGTGCCGCCCTGGTGGTGGTGATTTTCCTGCTGACCGATGGCGTGGAGATTGCATGGTTTACTTTGCCAATGGCACTTTGGGCCGGGGTGCTGGTTTTCCGCCCGAAACAGCCCGATGTGAAGCGTTTCGTGCTGGTGTTGACAGCGGCCGCCCTGATGTTGACGCTGGCTGTAGAAGTGATTGTGCTGCGCGGCGACGTGGGGCGCATGAACACGGTGTTCAAGTTCTATCTGCAAGCCTGGACGATGCTTTCGGTGAGTGCCGCGGCTGCGCTGTTCTGGCTGCTGCCCGGGGCGGCTTCTTGGCCGAACGCGAGACGGACCACCTGGCAGGTTGTGCTGATTCTGCTGGTCTTTGGCGCAGCGTTATACCCCGTGATGGCAAGCGCTGATAAAATCAACGATCGCATGAGTGAGGCTGCGCCGCATACTTTGGACGGTATGGCCTATATTCAAACTTCAACCTATAGCGAATCTGGTGTCGATCTGGATTTGAGCGAAGATTACCGGGCGATCCAATGGATGCAACGCAACGTGAAAGGCTCTCCAGTAATTGTTGAAGCGAACAGTTTTGATCTTTACCGCTGGTTTAACCGCTTTACCATTTACACAGGTTTGCCCGGCGTGGTTGGATGGGATTGGCACCAGCGCCAACAGCGCGCCATTTTGCCTGGCGAGTGGGTTTCGAACCGCGTTAATGAGGTCATGGAGTTCTATACGACATATTCGCATGACCAGGCTGAACGATTCTTGCTGAAATATGATGTCCGTTATGTCATCGTTGGTCAATTGGAGCGCGCCAAATTTGCCGGCCCTGGTCTGCTGCGTTTTGAGCAATGGAACGGTGACCTGTGGCAGGAAGTCTATCGCGACGGGCAGACAGTAATCTATGAGGTATTGCCATGAAAACCACTGAAGCAGTGATCTATCATATATTAACCCCGGCGGATTGGGAACAAGCGCAACAGCAAGGCGACTACCGGCCAGTTTCGCTGAGCGCAGAAGGTTTCATTCACCTTTCAACACGGTCACAAGTGGCTAACACGCTGGCGAACTTTTTTGCAGGACATACCGGGCTAGTGATGTTGGCAGTTGAAGCGGCGCGCCTGCAGGCCGAGTTGCGCTATGATGCCGCAGACGGCCAGTTCTTTCCGCACCTTTACGGTCCGTTGAACCTGGATGCAGTTGTGGATGTGCTGCAAATTGCGCCCGGTTGTGATGACCCCTTTTTTGATCGCACAAGGTAAAATCCAGGTAGAGTTTTCATGTCTGCATTGATCCTCTGGTATGTCCTCATCGCGCTCATCGGTTGGCTTGCTTTTCCGCTGGCCTACCGCTTGCTGCCATTCCTACCGGACCGAGGGTTTGCGTTTTCACGGGCTCTGGGACTGCTTCTTGCCAGTTATGTGTTCTGGCTGCTGGCTTCGCTGCAGGTAATTCCCAACTCGATTGGGGGAGTGCTACTGGCGCTGCTATTGCTCGCCGGAGCCAGTGGAGTAGCCATTGGGCATGGATGGAAAGATCTCCTTGCCTGGTTGCGATCTCAAAAAAGCAGCCTTTTCTTCATGGAAGCTGTCTTCCTGGCTGCATTCGCGGTCTGGGCTTTCATCCGCGGCTTTGATCCGGCCATTGAATATACCGAAAAACCGATGGAATTGGCTTTCATTAATTCCATCCTGCGATCGCCTGCATTCCCGCCGGCTGACCCCTGGCTTTCGGGGTATGCTATCTCTTACTATTATTTTGGTTACGTCATGCTGGCGCTTCTTGCACGGCTTTCTGGCGTGGGTGCAAACCTGGCTTTCAACCTGGGGCAGATTACCTGGTTCGCTCTGACAGCGCTGGGGGCTTATGGGGTGCTGTTTAACCTGTTGGCTGGCCTACGCAGCGATCGCAAGGTGAAGGGCTGGTATCGAAGCCTGGCGATTTTAGCGCCGCTCTTCATTTTGTTGGTGTCCAACCTGGGCGGCCTGCTGGAGGTGATGCACGCAAGGGGACTCTTTTGGCAAGCAGGTGCGAACGGTACTCCAACTTCCACATTCTGGCAGAATGTACTCAAAGTGGAAGAGTGGAATGAACCCCCGCAGCAGCCGTATTCCTGGGAATTAAGCCGCGGTGGTTGGGTTTGGTGGCGCAGCTCGCGTGTGCTGAATGATTTTAAACTCACCGGCGAACAAATAGAGATTATCGACGAGTTTCCTTTCTTCTCGTTCTTGCTTGGAGATATGCATCCACATGTGCTGGCCATGCCGTTTGCATTGCTGGCGGTTGCACTTGCCCTTAACCTGTACTATTCCTCCAGCACGCGGCGTTTCCCTGGAGTAACCCTCCGGGAATGGCTGGGGCGTCTGGACTTCTGGCTTGCCGCACTGGTGCTGGGCGCTCTTGCTTTTTTGAATACCTGGGATTTTCCAATTTACATTGCCCTTTTTGGGTTGGTTTTCGGGCTGATTCGAACACGCCAGACTCGCTGGGGGTGGGGCCGTATATGGGATTTCCTGGGATTCTGCCTGCTGCTGGGTGTAGTTGGCGTGGTTTTGTTTCTGCCGTTTTACCTGGGCTTTTCTTCACAGGCGGGCGGCATCCTTCCCAGCATGGCTTTCTTTACGCCGGGGGTAAACTTTTGGGTAATGTTTGCCCCGCTCCTTGTGCCGTTATTCCTGTGGCTGATCCACATGGCTCTAGAAAACCGTTCAAGAATGCTGATTGGATTAAAATTCGGCGGTCTGGTAGTTGGTGGATTGTGGATTGTCTCTTTTTTGATCGGCTTGCTCTTTGTTAACGCAATTAATATTGGTGGAATACTGACCGCTACAGCAGGCGCAGGTGCCCAACTGGGCCAAAAGCTAATTGAGTACGGTAATCTTTTCCTTGGGAGCCAGGGGGCAGGATCGGCCGGCGAGTTGTTTGCTGCATCCATCTGGCTACGTGTGCAATCACCCGGCACCTGGTTGACTCTGCTGGTGCTGCTTGCCCTGGCGTGGGCTTTGCTTTTAAAAATTGCATCCAATAAGCAGATCGATGATGATTTGACTGAACATGAGCCTGCTTCACCGACTGGTTTTGTCCTGTTGATCGTGCTGCTGGGCGGATTGCTGGCACTTGCGCCGGAATTTGTTTTCCTGCGCGACACCTTTGGCAATCGGATGAACACAATTTTCAAGTTCTACTTTCAAAGCTGGATCTTGTGGGGATTGGCAGCCGGTTATGCTTCGGTAATCGTGCTCGGCCGCATCCGATCGGGCTGGCGTTATGCGGCGAGCTTGTTTTGGCTGGTCGCTGTAGCAGCGGGTTTAGTCTATCCGGCAGTGATGATCCAACCCAAAACCGGTATGATCGATTCACAAACTGGCCAGGTGAGGTTTGATGAATGGACGCTGGATGGTACCGTTAATTTCCAGGTGTACTCGCCAGATGATTATGCCGCTGTCCAGTTTTTGCAGCAAGCACCTTATGGCACCATTGCCGAAGCAGTTGGCGGCAGCTACACCGCATATGCCCGCATGGCGACCTACAGCGGTTTGCCCAACGTGTTAGGGTGGCCGTTCCATGAATATCAATGGCGCGGCAGTACACAAGAAATCGGCACACGCGAACCTGACATGGAAAGGTTATATACCACGCCTGATTGGGAAGAGGCCCGCAGCATACTGGATCAATATAATGTGCGCTATGTGGTTGTTGGGAATTCTGAACGGACTGCCTATCGCGTCAACCAGGCGAAATTCGATAATAACTTAATCGCGGTCTTTCGTTCTGGTGACCTGGTGATCTACCAGGTGCCCTGGCACGATTAAGCGGATCAATAAGGCGGCAGAATTAATGATGCTGAAACGCGAACCCCTGGAAAAAATACTGTGGATCCTGGTGATTAGTCTGGGCCTGCTGCTCCGCCTGGCGAAACTTGGCGCTGCACCGCTGACAGAATGGGAAGCCGGCAACGCCTTGCAGGTTTTATCCTGGGTGCGGTCTGGTGTCCTTCCCACCGGTACGCAGGCAGGTTATTCATTGGCGGGCAGCCTGGTTTTCTTTCTTTTTGGCAGCTCCAATTTTGCAGCCAGGTTGATCCCTGCGCTGGCTGGCAGTTTGCTTGTGCTGACCCCTTATCTGTACCGCGGCATGCTGGGAAAATGGCCTGCGTTGATCGCAGCATTTGCAATTGCCCTTGACCCAGCACTATTGGCAATCTCTCGCCAGGCAGATGGTGCTTCATGGGCAATGACTTTTACAATGCTGGCGCTAGGGTTTGCTCTAAACGGGCGAAGGCGGTGGGCGGGCATTTGCCTGGGATTGGCGCTATTAGGTGGGCCAGCGCTGTGGATAGGATGGCTCGGGTTGGGAATTGCTGCCCTCCTTTTCGGGAGAATTGATTCCCTTTGGACGAATAGCGGCGCGCAAACGTTGACTTCACGTGAGTCACTTCTTACGGCACTTGTCACGCTGGCGGCTGCAGGCACACTTTTCCTGTTTGCGCCGTTTGGCCTAAGCATGGCAGCAGGCAGCCTGGCAGATTTCTTTCACGGTTGGTCAAACCAGGGTGGGTTGAGTTTGAAAACCGGCGCTGCCGCTTTGCTGACGTATGCCTGGCTGCCGTTGATTTTGGGCACGGTGCGAGCCGTCTCCGGCTGGATAAAACGAGATCGGTTGGATCAATTCCTGTCATTTTGGTGGCTGTTTGCAGTACTGTTGTGGCTGGCTTACCCGGGACGGCAGTTGAGTGATGCTGGCTGGATGATGCTGCCAATGTGTGTGTTGGCTGCCCGCCAGGCTGCGCAATGGATGTGGCGTCCTAATGTGAATCTGTCTTTTTCTGTGGCGACAGGCGCAGTGGTGTTCGTCCTGTTATTTTTCATGGTGATGAACGCGGTTGCCATTCTGCATCCCATGAGTTGGTCGGCTCAGATCGAGCTGCAGATTGTCAAAATCGTTGTTGCACTTGCAATCCTTGTACTGGCGGTTGTCCTTGTGGGGTGGGGGTGGTCATGGGATTCGGCCTGGCAGGGGCTGCAATGGGGAGCGGGTGCTGCGCTGCTGTTGATTCTGATTGCAATGAGCGTGCGCGCTGCCGGGTTGAGCAAGAAACCGCAAGCAGAAATTTGGCGCAGCGGCTCTTATTTCGCGGACGCCGATCTCCTCGACCAGACGCTGCAGGATTTATCTGAATATAAGATTGGTCAGCCAAACAATGTGCAAATTGCGGTCGTCGGGCTTCACTCATCGTCGCTAGAATGGTTGTTGAGGGATAATCCTCACGTCCAATACACGGATGGTATTACATCCATGGAAACACCGGATGTCATCATTGCTGGCGACCAGATTCAACCGGGTCAAATCAGTTCATACCGCGGGCAAGATTTTCGTTGGATGGTTGCGCCGGCCTGGGAGTCGATGACATCGGATGAATGGTTAAGCTGGCTTGTTTTCCGCGAATACCCAGAAGAGTCGTCAAGGTTAATTCTATGGGCGCGTACGGATCTGTTTCCGGGTGAAAACGCTGCGCAAACTGCACCATGAACCAGGTGAAATTTTTGAAACCATCCGACGTTTACCGTGTTCCTTTGCGCAACCGCCTTGGTCGATGGATGATTCGCACCATTGGAGGAATGCTGTACCGTTTGTTTGCCAGGGTAAAAATCACCGGCCTGGATAATGTGCCCGTAGATGGGGCGTACTTGATTGCTTTTAACCACATCTCAATTTTTGAACCGCCTTTCCTGTTGTCTCTGTGGCCAACTGCCCCGGAAGCAATTGGCGCTGTGGAAGTGTGGAACGAACCGGATAAGAAATTACTTGCACACTTGTACGGTGGTATTCCCCTGGATCGGGATCAGGTGAGCCGCGAAGCATTGATTAAAGCAGTACAAGTGCTAAATTCAGGCTGCGCACTGCTGATTTCTCCAGAGGGACGATTATCGCGGCAGCCTGGTTTGCGGCGGGCAAAATGGGGGATTGCTTTTCTGGCTGAGAAAGCGCGCGTGCCGGTTGTGCCGGTAGGTGTGGTTGGCAGCACAGATGATTTTCTCAAGCGAGTCATCGCTTTACAACGACCACCCCTTGAAATGCACATTGGAAAACCATTTCTCCTCCCGCCCCTTGATTCAGTCTCCACAGACCGGCGCGAGGCATTACAGAAAAACGCTGATCGGGTTATGCTACATATAGCTGATTTGTTGCCACAAGAGTACCGTGGCGTTTATTCCACCGTCCCATCCCTGTAAGGAGAGCAATGGATAAGAAATATCCTTCAATCATCGCAATAGACGGCCCGGCAGCATCCGGGAAATCAACTGTTGGCGTGCTGTTGGCAAAAAAACTGGATTACTTGTTCTTTGATACAGGAAATATGTACCGGGCTGTCACCTGGGCTGCTTTGAAGCGGCTGAAGCGGGTGGATAATGAGGCAGATGTTACCCACCTGGCGGAGACTGTGCAAATCGATGTGCAACCGCCAAGTGTTGAAGATGGACGATTGGCAGATGTTCTGGTGGACGGCGAGGATATCACCTGGCAGATACGGAGCCCGGAAGTCGATGCCAATGTTTCACAAGTCTCTGCTTATCCTGGCGTGCGCGATGCCATGACATACCAGCAACGCCGGATTGGTAATCGCGGTCGTGTGGTGATGGTGGGCCGCGATATTGGCACGGTGGTTTTGCCAGATGCAGAATTGAAGATTTACCTGGATGCTAGCGTGGAAGAACGCGCACGGCGGCGGTATGAGGAACTGGTTCGGCGCGGAGAAACCGCAGATTATGAAAAAATATTGAAAGCGATGAAAAAGCGGGATCAAATCGATTCGACCAGAGCGGTTGCTCCTTTGCGGCCGGCCAGCGATGCAGTGCAAATTTGTTCGGATCGGATCAGTGCAGAGCAGGTGGTCGATCAAATTCTGCGCATTGCAGAGAAAATTGCTTAACAAAGCTTTGTCGATGAAAGGGGTGCTGGTGTGTGTGACACATTTGTGGCTCCGAGAAATTCAACGGCAGATGGCAGCGTTATTTTTGGGAAGAATTCGGACCGCGAGGCCAATGAAGCCCAGTATGTGATTTCCATCCCGGCAGCCGATCACCCTTCTGGCAGCCGGTTGAGATGCACCTATATTGATATCCCCCAGGCCGGGCACACGCATGCGGTGCTGCTGTCCAAGCCTTTTTGGATTTGGGGCGCTGAAATGGGCGCAAATGAGCACGGCGTTACCATCGGCAATGAAGCTCTTTTTACAAAAGTTGGCCAGGAAGCTGCGCCAGGCTTGATCGGCATGGATCTACTGCGATTGGGTCTTGAGCGTGGTTCAACCGCCTGGGAAGCGTTGCAGATCATCACCCAGTTGCTTGAGCAATACGGGCAGAGCGGAAATTGTGGGCTGACGCACAAGTTTTATTACCAAAACAGCTTTTTGATTACCGATTTGCATGAAAGCTGGATTTTGGAAACTGCTGGCAGGCAGTGGGCTGCAGAGCAGGTCAAAAGCGTGCGTTCGATATCGAATGGGATTACGATAGGCAATCGCTGGGATCTGGCATCAGCAGACCTGATTCACTATGCTGTTGACCGGGGGTGGTGCAACCGGCGTGAAGAATTTCATTTTGCCCGCTGCTATTCCGAGCCTGTTTACACCGGCTTTAGCAAAGCTCATTCACGGCAATCCTGCACGATGCGCCAATTACAGAAACTATCACCTCGGATCACCGTCAAGGATGCGTTTGCAGTATTACGCTCTCATAACAATCATCCCTCCTGGTCCCCGGCAAGGTCGTTGACCGATCAACAGGTTTGCATGCACGCTTCGTTTGGCCCGGTGAGAAACAGTCAGACAACCGGATCATTGGTTGCACACCTGACAGATGACCGTGAGCCCACGTTTTGGGTGACAGGAACAGCCGCGCCCTGCACATCGGTATTTAAACCTGTCTGGATCTCGGCGGGCATGCCCGATATCGGCCTGGAACCGACAGCAGTGTTTAACCCCGATTCGCTCTGGTGGCAGCACGAACTTCTCCATCGCAGTATCCTTCAAGATTATCCGCGGCGCATTCAGCTAATCGAACAAGACCGGGATCAACTGGAAGATATGTTTTTAAATGCGGCTGAAAAAATGGACATCAATCTGCGTTTGTTATCGGAGCAATGTTTTGAACAGGCAGCTTACAAGGAATATGAGTGGCTGGAAAGGATAAAATCAGTTCGAGGTACAACAGGCTCGGTTCTATTTCACCTTGCCTGGAATAAATTGAACCAGAGTGCGAAAATTCATGTGAAGTGAGGCACGTTTCGTGCATCTTGTTCTGGGCTCATTCTCTCATCGTTTTCATGGAATCGGTTGTGTTGGCTTTCCCAGCAGATGCTATAATTAATTTGAGGGGGCCGTACAGGTTGCTAAATGCAAAATATTCTTTCTCTGATATCAAATACAGCTTATATTGACCCACCAACCGGGCTTGGCGCCTGGATTGGCTGGGTGATTCTGGCTGTTTTGATCGTTTTAGGAGTCAGACATTGGTGGGAGCCCGGCCTGGAACGGTTCAAGCGCCGATGGGTTCTGTTGGCTGGTTTGATCATTATTGTACCCATCACGACTTTGTTCATCGGAATCCGGCTGCCGGACGCCAGCTCAGTGATAATCCCTAATGTGCCGCGTGATCTTAACTCTCCGGCATTGATGTTCTTTCAGGCTGTCACCTGGGTTTTAGCAGCCGGAATGTTTGGCCCTTTGCCGGCTGTGGCAATTGGCGGTTTGAGCGGACTATTATTTGCGTTTTTTGAAACGCACAACCCATTTACACCTTTGGAGTTTGGCGTTCTGGCTTTGTTGTTTTCAGCCGCAGTTCGCCAGCGCTATCGAACTGGCTTTTTCCGTTTCCTGCGTAATCCACTTGGAGCGGCTGTTGTCATTGGGATTGTTATGATTCCCATTTTGTTGGTGACAACCTTTCTTTCTGCAAGCGGAGAAACGTCTGAACGGTTAGATTACGCTTTTACGGGCTCATGGCCGATTTTTCTAGCTCGAATCATCGAATTGCTGGTAGCGTGCATTATTGCTGAAGTTGCCTATGTTGTTAAGCCAAAACTTTGGGGACAACCAGGACCTTTGGTGCCTTCGCCTGCTGAAACCAGCCTGCAAACGCGCTTCTTTTTGTGGACATTTCCGCTGATTGCCGTACTATTGCTGGCGATCATGTTCGGGGATTGGGTTATAGCTGGAAACGCAGCCCGCCAAATGATTCGCGAGCGATTGTCTACGACTGCACAGGTAGCATCTGGAAGCATTCCATACTTTCTTGAGAGCGGACAAGGCCTGATTCTAAGCCATGCCCGGCCTGAGTTGATGGCATTAACACCTGATGTTCAGGCTGCCGAGTTGGAACGGATGTTACGGGCAGTTCCCTATTTCACTCGTTTGGGTTTATTTGACCGCAATGGCGCATTGATCGCCCAGGCCCCTGCCAATCGCCAATTTACGCTCAGCGACCAGGAAGAGATTGCAATTGACCTGGCTTTAAAAGGCGTGCTGGTTCAAACCTATACTTTAAACGCAATTCCAGGCGAAACATCTGCTCAGGTGGTGTTCGTGGCAGCTGTGCAGGATAACGGCGGCATCGGCCAGGGTGTCATCATGGGGTGGACAGATCTGGAAAGCAATCCATTCACTCAACCTGCGATTCAGGCATTGAATGATTTTACTGAAATGGGGGGTGAAGGCGTTATCCTAAATGCCGAAGGGCAAATTCTGTATGACACCATAAAAACCTCATCGCTTGTGATGAGCGATTATCAGGGAAAGATCCCTGAGGCTGAGGATTTCTTTGAAGAAACCTCTCAGATGGGCACGCAGCGGATGGTTTATGCTCAGCCAAACCTGGGGAACTCATGGATGGTGATCGTAAATCTCCCTTCAAAACGCGTTCAGAGCCTGGCATTGAGCATTGCGGTTCCGCTCCTGCTGATATTGGCGGGCCTTTCTGTGATTGTTTTTATCCTGCTTCGCTTTAGCCTGCGCGGAGTCACGACCACGCTGCGAACACTTGCGAGTCAGGCTGCTTTGATCTCACAGGGTCAATTGGATTCGCCCTTAATGGTTTCAGGAGTTGATGAAGTGGGGCAGCTGAGTGGCGCATTTGAAAGAATGCGAATAAGCTTGAAAGCCCGCTTGCACGAACTCAATCGGCTGCTTTCTGTCAGCCAGGGTGTGGCTGCAAATCTCGAAATAGAGAAAGCAGTCGAACCGATTATCACCGCGGCTTTAGGTGAAGGCGTTTCAACGGCGCGAATTGTCATTGTTCAACCTGTTTCGCTTGGTCAGGAGGATGGACAACCTGTTTCCTTCGGTGCTGGTCCAGCTGCAAGTCTTTATGCCGGATTAGACCAGCCGATCCTCGAACAGGTGCAGAGAATGGAAATGCTCGTGATGCCGAATATGGCACGCTTGCGCCGCTTGAACTTAAAGGCTGGTCAGCCAGCGCCGGCCGCATTGCTGGCCATGCCGATTTATCACGAAAGCCAATTCTTTGGGGCTCTGTGGGTGGGTTATGACGCTCCAAGGCATTTTACGGAAGAGGACATTCGATTCCTCTCGACGTTAACCGCTCAAGCTGCTCTGGCGGCGGCAAACGCAAGTCTTTATGCTACTGCCGAGGTGGGCCGGCAGCGGCTTGAAGCAGTATTATCCTCAACACCTGAACCGGTCCTGGTTTTTGATGAACAGGGACGGCTATTGTTGATCAATCCAGCTGCGCTACAAACTGTAGGGCTTATTGCCTCGGCCACTCCCGGCAGAAACATGGATGATGTGTTGGCTGTGCCTGACTTGCTTGCACTGGTCAAAGCACCGTTAACCGATCGGATCCAATCGCGTGAGATAACCTTGCCCAGCAACAAGGTGTTTCACGCCAGTGTATCCTCCGTTGTGGCTGAATCGCGTCGGGTTGGCCGGATTGTAATTTTACAGGATATCACCCAGTACAAAGAATTAGATGCGATCAAATCCGATTTTGTTTCGACGGTAAGCCATGACTTGCGATCGCCCCTGACACTGATGAAGGGATACACAGCCATGCTTCAAATGGTTGGCGAGTTAAATGATCAGCAACAGGCATACACCAGGAAAATTATGACCGGGGTCGAAAATATGACTCGTTTGGTGAATAATTTACTGGATTTGGGACGCATTGAAACGGGTATCGGTCTGAGATCGGAGAAGGTGCTTCTTAATGAAATTGTCGACCAGGTGATGACTTCACTACAGCCGCAAGCCGTTCAAAACAACATCACGCTGGTATTGGATACCGCTGATCTTCAGCCGATTGTTGTAAATGCTGATCCAGCTTTGCTGCAACAGGCTTTTTACAACTTAATTGAAAATGCGGTCAAATATACACATACCAACGGGCACGTAAGAGTGCGCCTGACCCGACGGTCAAATGGAGTCCTCTTTGAAGTGAATGATGATGGGATTGGAATTGCACCGTTGGATTTGCCGCGCCTGTTTGAAAAATTCTACCGCAGCGGCCGGCGTGAGGCATACCAACAGCGCGGAACCGGATTGGGGTTGGCAATTGTTAAATCGATTGCAGAGCGGCACAAAGGACGCGTTTGGGTGGAAAGCCAGCTTGGGAAAGGCAGCACCTTCTATTTTGAGATCCCAGAAACGCGGCAAACCGACGGCGTCTGGTCGGATGAGTAAAAATTCATCGGCCGAAATTTCGAAAAATGATAAATTGGGTGCTTGACTTTGCGCGTTTTGTGCTATAATGTCCGTTTGCATGTGTGCTATATCCGCCATTGATTTGTTGACCAGCGCCGGCGAGAATGCTCCTGGGCGCTGAAATTGGTTAAGTAATCATAATTCTTTTTGTCACGGTTCTCAGTTCAGGAGGCGATTTTAGTGGAAACCAAGAGCCTTGTTGCATTACGTATCAGCCTGGCCTCTCCGGAAACGATCCGCAGCTGGTCTTATGGCGAAGTCCTGAAACCGGAAACCATCAACTATCGACGTCTTCGCCCTGAAAAAGACGGCCTTTTTTGCGAGGCCATCTTTGGCCCAACGCGCGACTACCAGTGCTATTGCGGTAAGTACAAGAACCCGCGCTATAAGGGCATCACCTGCGATAAGTGCGGTGTTGAAGTTACCCGTTCATCTGTGCGCCGTGAGCGCATGGGGCATATTGAGCTGGCGACCCCGGTAGCTCATATCTGGTACACGCGGCGCGTGCCCTCTTATCTGGGCATGCTGCTGGATATTTCCCGTCGCAACCTGGATCGCGTGTTGTATTTTGCCCAGTACATCGTGACGTACGTTGATGATGACGCGCGCAACAAAGCCCTGAAGCGGCTGGAAGATGAAATTAATGTTTCAGAACGCGAGCAGGCTGCTCAGATCAATGCCCGCATCCTGGAAGTGAAACAGAGCCGCGATCGCAAAATTCAGGAATTGCAGGCGCGCAAGAGCGAAATGGAATCGCGGCGCGATGAGCAAATTGCCTCGCGACTGGAGCCTGTCATCCAGGAAGGCCAGCGTCTTGAAGGCATGCTGCAGGAAAAAGTCGGCACCGTATTGGTGACCCGGGTGGTCTTCTCGGCGGCCAACTCTGTGATTGCTGATGTGGGTGAGACAGTCACCGCTCAGCATATTTCCAGGATTCAACGGGCCGTCAAGGAACGCCTGGATGAACTCGAGAGCGAATTTCGTGAAGAAATTCAGCGCGAGTTAGAGCAAATTAAGATGCAAATCCAGGAGATCCGCGCGCAGGCCGAAGAAGAAATGGAAGCGCTTCGGAGCGAACTGGAAGACCAATCTTCCGCCTCGCAGGGTCAGAATTCGCGCCTGCGCGACGAGTTGCAGGAGCTGCGTGCATTCACCTTCCTGAGCGAAAGCCGCTACCGTGAATTGAAATCGCGATGGGGACAGGTTTTCCGCGCAGATATGGGCGCTGAAGCCTTTTATGACATCCTGCGCCGCCTGGACCTCGACCAGCTTTCGGAAGACCTGTGGCACGAGGTGCGCACCTCGAAGAGCAAACAGAAGCGCAAGAAAGCTACCACCCGCCTCAAGGTTGTGGAAGCTTTCCGCCGCTCACAAAACCGGCCAGAATGGATGATTCTGACCGTCTTGCCGGTTATTCCGCCCGATTTGCGCCCAATGGTGCAGTTGGATGGCGGTCGGTTTGCGACCTCGGACCTGAACGACCTGTACCGCCGTGTGATTAACCGCAATAACCGCCTCAAGCGTCTGCTTGAACTTGGCGCACCTGACGTCATTGTGCGCAATGAAAAGCGCATGCTCCAGGAAGCGGTCGACTCACTGGTGGATAACTCGCAGCGTGGCAAGGCACTCTCACGCCGCGGCCGCCGCGAATTGAAATCGCTGAGTGATATGCTGAAGGGTAAGAAGGGCCGCTTCCGCCGCAACCTGCTGGGCAAGCGCGTGGACTACTCTGGCCGCTCGGTGATTGTGGTTGGCCCGACGCTTAAGTTGTATCAATGCGGCCTGCCCAAGACCATGGCGCTGGAACTTTACCGCCCATTTGTCATTTCCCGCCTGGTGGCGCACAACTACGCTGCGAACGTGAAAGGCGCCCGCCGCTTCATCGAACGCAACCGCCCTGAAGTTTGGGAAGTGCTTGAAGAAGTTATCAAGGAACGACCGGTGCTCTTAAACCGCGCACCGACGCTGCATCGTCTTGGCATCCAGGCGTTTGAGCCTGTGCTGATCGAAGGATCTGCCATTCAATTGCATCCGCTTGTCACCACCGCTTTCAACGCAGACTTCGACGGCGACCAGATGGCCGTGCATGTCCCGTTATCAGAAAAGGCGGTCTGGGAAGCGCGCAACCTCATGCTCTCCTCGCGCAACCTGCTCAAACCGGCAGACGGCGAACCCATCATCAGCCCTTCAAAGGATATGGTTCTGGGCGTCTTCTATCTGACCGTTGAGGATAAGAAGGAACACCCTGGAGATGGGCGCATTTTTGTGGACAGTGATGAAGTTGAAATGGCTTATCAGTTGGGCCAGGTCCATGTTCACACAAGCATCAAGATCAATGTCGATACTTACTACGATGATGATGGAAATCGTCTGCCTGCCAAGCGGCGCGTGCTCCTAGATACAACTGTGGGGCGGGTGCTCTTCAATCGCATCCTGCCCGAACAGGTCCAGTTCGTCAATGAAACACTTGACAAGGGCGGCGTCAAGGATCTGATTGCTTCGGTGTACGAATATTGCGGTGAGGATATCACGACCGATGTCGCTGATCGTATTAAGGATATCGGCTTCGAATACGCAATGCGTTCGGGAGCGACCCTGGCAGTATCGGATATTTCCATGCCGGCCGCCAAGGTTACCATCCTGGAAGACGCCCAGAAGGAAATCGAAGGCGTGCAACGCAGTTATCGCCGCGGCTTGCTCACGGAGCAGGAGCGCAATGAGCGCGAAATTGAAATCTGGCAGGAAACTACCAAGAAGGTAGCGGCTGCTGTTCGTAAAAATATGGATCCAGATGGCAATCTTTCGGTGATGGCTAACTCTGGCGCGACTAAGGGCGGTTTTGGCCCTATCGCTCAGTTGGCTGGTATGCGCGGCCTCATGGCGGATCCGGCCGGTCGTATCATCCGTTTGCCCATTCAATCCAACTTCCGGGAAGGCCTTACTGCGCTGGAATACTTCATCTCCACGCACGGCGCGCGCAAAGGTCTTGCCGATACAGCGCTGCGCACGGCGGACGCTGGTTACTTAACCCGCCGGTTGGTCGATATCGCCCAGGATATCATCATCAATGAAATTGATTGCGGCACCGAAGACGGAATCTGGATCCGCAAGAGCGACGATGTGGCCGGACAGTCTCTCGGCACTCGTCTCTATGGGCGACTCACTGCTCAACGGATTGTTGATCCAAATACCGGCGAAATTCTGGCTGATCGCGATGCGATGCTGGATCACGCAACCATTCGCAAGGTGGTTGGCGCCGGGATCGATGCAGTCAAAGTTCGCAGCCCAATGACCTGCGAGCTGACCCATGGCATCTGTGCCAAATGCTACGGCATGGACCTGGGTCGGGGCAAACTGGTGGAGATGGGTTCTGCAGTTGGTACAGTTGCGGCACAATCGATCGGCGAGCCTGGCACGCAGTTGACTCTGCGCACATTCCACACCGGCGGCGTTGCCGCTGGCGGCGACATCACCACCGGTCTGCCGCGTGTGGAAGAGCTTTTCGAAGCCCGCCGAATGCCGAAGGGCGAAGCCGTAATCACGCGCATTGCAGGTACAGCACATATCATTCAATCAGATCGCTACACCGATCAGCGCGTTGTGCGTGTTGATCACAGTGAAATGGTCAGCGATGCGTATGATATTCCAGAATCCTGGACAATCAATGTTGCCGATGAAAGTACAGTATCGCTGGGAGACGTTATTGCTTCCGCTGGTGAAGCGACCATCACTGCTCAGCACACCGGCCGGGTTCGAATCGAAGGCCGCCAGGTGATCGTATCCTACGAAAACCGGGAAACCGAAGAATATGAAATCCCAACCACTTCTCGGTTATTGATTAAGGACGGGGATACAGTAGATGCTGGCCAACCGTTGACCGAAGGTTCGCTCAACCCGCACACGGTGCTGCGCATCAAAGGTCGAGATGCCTGCAATATGTACCTGCTGACTGAAATCCAGAAGGTTTACCGTGCGCAGGGCCAGAACATCAATGACAAGCACTTTGAAGTGATTATCCGCAAGATGCTGAGCAAGGTGCAGGTCGTCCGTCCAGGCGATTCGCCTTACCTGCCCATGGACGTGGTTGACCGGCTGGAAATGAAGGCGATCAATGAAAAGTTGATTGCTGAAGGCAAACAGCCTGCTCGCTTTGTGGAAATTCTGCTTGGCGTGACCAAAGCCTCCTTGAGCACCGAATCCTTCCTGTCCGCTTCTTCCTTCCAGCACACCATCAAGGTGCTTGCCGGAGCCGCAATTGCCGGTAATGAAGATCCCTTATACGGTTTGAAGGAAAATGTGATCATCGGCAAGCTCATTCCGGCTGGTACAGGGTTTGTCCATGGGCGCTTTGATCGCGAAGAGTCACTTGAACGGCGAGTTTCGGTTTCGAATCTGCCCAGCGCTGCGGAATAACAGGCGCAATCCATAAAGTTCACATCAAAAAGCCTGAGGATTGTTTCCTCAGGCTTTTTTGATTTCTAGTACAATGGAAATCGTTAGGTTTATTGCCTCATTTCATCCCTGGAGTCCCTGAATGGAAATTGGCCAGATCCGAAAGATCGATATCGACCACGAAATGCAACAATCCTATCTGGATTATGCGATGAGCGTGATCATCGCCCGCGCTCTTCCCGATGCCCGGGACGGCTTAAAGCCCGTGCAGCGCCGGATCCTGTATGCCATGTATGATATGGGATTACGGCCTGATTCAGCGTATAAGAAATCCGCCAGAATCGTCGGCGAGGTACTGGGAAAGTACCATCCACACGGTGATATGGCGGTATATGAGGCCATGGCGCGCCTGGGGCAGGATTTCACCATGCGCAACATGCTGGTGGATGGCCAGGGGAACTTCGGCAGCGTGGACGGTGATCCACCGGCGGCAATGCGCTATACCGAAGCCCGCCTGACACCATTTGCCATTGAAATCCTCAACCAGCTCGACCGGAACACGGTAAATTTCGGACGGAACTTTGATGGATCGCTTGAAGAGCCAGAGGTTTTACCCGCGGCGGTGCCAAACCTGTTGGTGAATGGAACGACCGGCATTGCAGTGGGTATGGCCACCAGCATTCCACCTCATAACCTGGCTGAGGTGATTGATGCATTAATTTTTATGCTGGAGGGTTGGGAAAAACTAGATGACGTTTCGATCACGGACCTGATGCGTTTTGTTAAGGGACCTGATTTCCCAACGGGGGGCATCATTCTTCAGGAACACGATTCGAACGAGTTGCTTAGTGCTTATGCAACCGGCAAGGGTCGAGTGACTGTGCGTGGACGTGTTCATCTGGAAGATATGGGTCGGGGTAAGAGCCGTATCATCATTAATGAGCTGCCGTATCAGGTGAATAAATCTGCGCTCATCGAGCGCATCGCCGAACTGGTTCGCGAGGGCATTTTGGAAGGTATCAGCGACCTGCGGGATGAATCTGATCGGCAGGGCATGCGGATTGTCATCGAGTTGAACAAGGCGGCTGAAGAAAACAACATTCTACGCGAGCTATACAAACGCACGCCATTGCAATCAACCTTCAGCATCAATCTACTGGCGCTGGTTGACAATGAGCCGCATCTGTTGACACTCAAGCAGGCACTTCGAGTGTATCTTGAGCACCGAATGGAGGTTGTGCGCCGGAGGACAGAATTTGACCTTGCAAAAGCGAAAGCGCGGGCGCATATTCTTGAGGGTTTGCGCATAGCCATCAAGTATTTGGATGAAGTGATTGCGCTGATCCGCGCCGCGCCAGACGTGGAAACCGCCCACGCCCGGCTGATGAAGCGTTTCTCGCTTTCTGATATCCAGGCGCGCGCGATTTTGGAAATGCCCTTGCGCCGGCTGGCAGCTTTAGAGCGCAAGAAAATCGATGATGAATATAAGGATCTGATGGCGCAAATCAAGGAGTTGGAAGCGCTGCTAAAATCGCCGAAAAAGATGCGCCAGGTGATTGAGACAGAGCTTCAAGCAATGAAGGCTACATACGGTGATCGGCGCCGCACACAGATCGTCTCCCTGCGCGAGGGTGAGGCGGCAGTGGACCGCTTGACGGCTACAGATGTTACGCCGGCACAGGTGGTCTGGGTTGGCGTGACGCCTGATGGATTCATTGGTCGGACCAATACTGATGAGTTGCCACGAATCAGCGGCAGGGCAGCGCCGCATCTCCTGCTGCGCGCAGATACACATCAGACCTTGTACCTGGTAGACCAGGATGGTAAAGCGGCTGCAATTGCGCTTCATGCGCTGCCAGAAGTGGAGAAATTTGGCGAGGGTGTTCCATTCCACAAAGTTTCTCCGCTGGGCGAAGAATCAATGCTGGTGGGTATGTTTAGCGTGCCTATCCAAAGGGATAAGGATGTCGAGCGGTTTGTAATCGCCGTCACACAGCAAGGAATGGTTAAAAAGACATCCGTCAATGACTTGCCCGGGCCTTCAACGCAATCTTTTACCCTGTGCAAGGTGGATGGAGAAGATCTTTTAGGATGGACTTTCCTGACCCGGGGTGAGGATGAAATTCTGCTGCTTTCAGCGCGCGGGATGGCTATCCGCTTCTCGGAAAAAGAAGTCCGGCCGATGGGTCTTATTGCCGGCGGTGTCAGTGGAATCAAATTGGCTCCGAATGATGTCATATGCGCTGCACAGCCGGTCAAGTCTGGGCTGGAGGCGTTGTTGCTTGCCTCGAACGGGTTGGGGTGGCGAATTGCAGTGGATGATTTTCCGTTGCAAGGACGTTATGGACAGGGTGTGATTGCCTGCAAGCTTCCACCCCGCACGGACCTCGTTGGCTTGTTGGTTGGTAAGAAGAATACGACCGGGTGGATACATATGCAGGTGCTGGCTGCAAAGCAGATTCGTATAGATGAAATTCCTATGGGAAAACGCGACGGGGCTGGGAAAGAACTGGTTCCGGTCAAAGCTGGTGATGCAGCTCTGGAGCTATCATCACAATTTGACAGCCTGGAGTTCTGGGAAGGCAAGGCGTCTGCGCTCAAAGCTAAGGCTGCGCCGAAAACGAGGCCAGTGGAACAACCCACCCTTCTTGATGTGGTGAATGGGAAAAATGAAAAGTCAATTTCTGCGACATTGAAATCCAAACCCGCTGCGGAAAAAGGCAAACAAAAAACTGCTGCCACGAAAGCAGCCCCATCAGCGTCCAAATCGACAAAGAAGCCAGCAGAGAAAGCTGCGGGGGCAACGAAACCAAAAACATCACAGAAGAAGGGGGCTGAAAAACCTTCCCCTGTTGAAAAAAAGCCGGTGTCTCCAGAACCAGGGGCCGCTTCAAAGCCCGCAACCGATAAATCACCTACCACGCGCGCAGCCAGGAAAACGGCGGTAAATGAGGAGGGCGATGTGAAAAAGCCCCCAACCCGCAAGAAGCCGGCTACGAAGACCCCGTAGGTCCATCATTATGAATATTAGGCGCCGCTCCGGCGCCTTAATGTTTTACGATTTGGTCACCGTGAAGTTGGTGTAATGATAAACGATTCTATCATTGACCAATCCCAAGGTATCCACCCCATCGGTTACCTGGCTTTTGCTGCTAGTCGCAGACCAGCTCAGGTGCCGAATGTTGCCCGTACCGCTAAGCGCTGTCCGGGTGAAATGGCCACCTGGAAGGATCTCGTTCAGAAAGGTGTTATACCACGCGCGAATGGCTATCTGACCGTGTATCGTTCTGGCGCGGGTGATGTGCGCAGCATTGGCAGCATATAGGTTGGCGACCCGCTCAACCTCGTGCGAATTCCATGCTTCAATCAATTGGTCTGCCATATCCTTTGGCGGTTCGGGTGGCAATTCACCCCATGAATAATCAGAGATGGCTTTCCATAATTCCGGGAACCGGTTGCGAGATTCGTCCCAGCTATAAAAATTCGCCGCCGGGATCTTCAATTCTTGCACCTTGTCAAGGAATTCTTTGATGTCGGCGGGGGTCGGCCGCCAGGTGCCTGCTCCATAAGCGGCACCGGTTGGCAGCACGGGCCGGTATGGCGTCATCGCCTGGAATTCTTTGACGCAACGCACCAATTGCGCACCAGGATTATGCGCCTTCTCCCAGTACATCTGCGGCATATTGATATCGCATTTGTTCAGGAATTCTTTCCAGGGAAACTGAGGGTGGTAGGATGGATAGCGGTAGGAACTCAACGCGATGGGCGTGTTGGGCAATTCAGAGCGGATTTTTGACATAAACGTCCGCGCGGCGGCTGCCCGTCCGGCGGTTTTATATTCAACCTCGGCGTCGACGACGTAACCATCCAATTCTAACTCTTTCACCCGCTGTATGGCAACACGCGCTTCGCCCTGGGGATCCATGCCATAAACATAGTGCCAGCCCCACACCTGGATGCCGTGATGCCTGAGTTCCGCAACGACAGGAGGGATGTAATCATAAAGTGTGGATTTTTCCACATTGTACTTATAGATACCATCCGCAATTTTGATCAGCACGTGAGTCAGATTTGCTGAGCGGGCCAATCTGCCAATCGTGGCGGGATTTGCATTTTCACATTTGGGCAATTTCCAAATAAAAATCCCTTTTCCCTGAAGCGGCATGCGGGTTTTCTCCTAAAGGCAACGAATAACTACAGGTCAGCAGGCAATCCATTGGGAAGCAAGTTACCGGCAAGCCCAAGTTGAGGCGCTATTTTGCGCATAGCCATGATTACATTATCTGTATGGTGCCATAGATCGACCCCAAAGTCGGCTGCTGCTTTGGCGATTTCCTCGCGATTTGCCCCGGCAGCAAAAGCGCGGTCTTTCCACTTTTTCTTAACCGAGCTGGCTGTCAAATCATAAAGCGAGCGTGATGGGCGCACCAGCGCAACGGCAGTGATCAAACCGGTAATTTCATCGCACGCAAAAAGCGCCTTTGCCAGCAGGGTGTCACGGGGCACGCCAGAGCGATCGGTATGAGCCAGAATGGCCTGGATGATCTCTTCGGGCACGCCCTTCTCTCTAAAAATTGGCGCACCTGCGATGGCGTGATCTTCCAGGGTCGGATGGATTTCCCAATCAAAATCATGCAATAAGCCCGTGATCCCCCAGATTTCCGGGTCCTGGCCGAGGTTTTCGGCATAAAACCGCATGGCAGCTTCAACAGATAACATGTGGTTGACAAGGTTGTCGCTCTTGATATAGTCTCTGACGATCTTGTAGGCTAATTCGCGGTTCATGGTGTCCTTTGTGTTTGTCGACTGCCGTTGATACAGTTGCAAAATCCATACCCGGTCGATCTTATTGGATTTTTGGATCTGGAAAGATGGGCTCTTTTTCGCCCAGTACGGGAAGGGGGTGAGTCAAAAAAGTATCTATAAAAGCGACCAATGTTGCGGGTAGTTCGCGCAGGTTCCAGATCCCAAGTGATGATCGCCGGTATGTTCTGCGATCCGCGGCCACACCTGTGCCATCTATGCCCAGACCGTTGCAAATAATCAGGGCACGGGGCAGGTGAAAGCGCTGAGTGACCAGTAGTGCCTGGTCTACGCCGAAAATCTCCTTCGCGCGGTAACAGGTATCATAGGTCCGGCGGCCGGCATAATCCAAAACGATATCAGAATCCGGCACGCCCAATTCAAGTGCATACGTGCGCATCGCGCCAGGTTCATTGTATTCAACAAATCGGTTGTCGCCGCTCATCAAGATTTTCTGAACTTTTCCGGCAAAGTACAGTTCGGCGGCAGTTTCCACCCGATCGCGCAGCACTGCGGTCGGCGAGCCGTCTCTCATCAGACCTGCGCCGAAAACAATGGCAACGGGGCGTTGAGGGGCTGCGTCAGGAGTGGTGATCTTTCCCAGGGAATAGATACCTGAAATCAACCGCGGTAATCCAAAAATCAGAATCGCTGCTGAAATGATGACGAGGATAAAACGAAAGAACATGCGAAGGATTTTGGTAATCACAAAGAAAATTTTACCATGTCACCTTGGGGGCAATTCTACTTCCCAAGTGCATTGTAAAGATCATAGCCAATGGCGTTGACGGCATCGCGCAGCGGATCGTAGATCGAATCGTCCACAACCTTTAAATCCTGGATTTCATAATCGCCGGCGGCTGCGCTAAGCAAGGCTTTGCCTTCCTCGGTTTTGCTCAGATCCACAAAGGCTTGGGTCAACTGGGGACGCATTTCAACAGGCAGCGATGGCATGTAGGAAATATTGAGGTTTGGAATTTCAGGATCGCTTTGCCAAATGACCATCACGCGCTCTCGAACATCTGGCAGGTCGCTGATTACCGCAGATGACGTTCGTGGGTCGCCAGAAATTGCAAAGGTGACGCCAAAATCGCAAATGCCTTTGATATACAACGCGCGGATGATGCCCGTTTGATTTGGGATCAGCGCACCATTGGCAAAATCGATTTCTTGCTGTGCAAGAATTCCAGCAGGAAGCACGTAACCCGATATCGATGTGGAATCTGACCAGCACGGTCGTTTGCCAGCCAGTTGGCTCAAAGCGGTGGCAGCATCGGCTGTGTTAAGGTTGGTATTGGGGTCAAAATATGAAGAAAGCCCGGTTTCCACATTGGCAAGGAATTGAGTTCCATAGTAATAGACGCCGAAATGATTGGAGAGGAGGGCAACCTCGGCGAGTTGGTTTTGGCTGGCGGCCAGGTAGGTGAGCGGTTGGAGGAAAGCAAGCTGCACGGTACCCGCGTCCATCTCAGCTAATAACAAATCGTAGCGATCTACCACCAGGATATCAACAGAAATACCGGTCAGCTCGCTGAGTTTGAGCGCAAGTGCAGATGCCTGCGAAGCCTGGTCAGGGGCTGCTTCGCTGGGAACAATCCCGAGGATAACGGGGTTATCGGGGCTGCCGAGCGGCGAAGGGGTTGGCGTTGGTGAGGGTTGCGCGGTGGCGGTTGGCTCAGGTTCAGGTGTGCCTGCGGGCTGGCAACCGATTAGACCGATCGATATCACAAGGCATGCCAACAATCCATTGAACCAGAAGCGTTTTTTTAGTAAACTCAAGAAAGATCCCTCGAAAATTTGTGCAGTATGGTAATTCACAGCATGATTATAATCAATTATTAGCGATGAAAGGATTTGACCAGGGGAAAACCGCATGGACAATCGTGAGACCAACCGCAAAGTGAATCCGTTTGTGATCGTCCTTGGTGTTATGGGCTTTATTTTGATCGCATACTTGTTTATGATTCTCCTGTTTGTCAAACAGACTACTGACCGGGTCCTTTCGCCGCTTGAAGAATCGAACCAAAGCCTGAGTACCCAGGTGTCGGCTTTACTGCATCCTTCACCCACCGTATTGCCTGATCCGGTCACAATTATTCATGAAGTTCGGTCGCTGGCGCGGCTGGAAACAATTGAATACACTGTTGAAAAGGTGATCACGGCTGAAATTGGCCAGGATCTGGCGTTCCTATTTGGCGACCGTTTACTTTTTATTGCATACGGGCGGGTAGTTGCCGGAGTCGATCTTTCCAAGTTGACCCAAAACGACCTGTATATGCAGAACGGTGTGTTGCACGTGCGCTTGCCTGGCACGGAGGTGTTTGTTGCCACACTGGATAATGAAAAATCTTACGTGTATGATCGAGATCAGGGGTTGTTGACACGTGGTGATGCGAACCTGGAAACGAAAGCCCGTCAGGTTGCTGAAGCTGAAATCCTGCGCTCTGCAATCGAAGATGGCATCCTGGATCAGGCTTATACCAATGCGGAAAATTATCTGGAAAGTTTGCTAAGGAATTTGGGTTACCAGGAAATTGTGTTTGAACGATCCCCTGTCCAGACTCCAACACCGGCACCAAACCCGTGAAATTCTGATCAATTGCAATCAAAAATACCTTTACATCCCGGTTATAAATCGTGTAAGATAGATTTGTGCAGGTTGTCCGAACAACCTGTTAATAAAACCATGACCAAACCTATGTTAAATTACTTGACAATAAGATGCTTTGTGCTAAAATTCAATCATCAATTTCAGGCAAGGCGGGTCATTGAGCACGTTCTTTTGGACACTTCCAACGCAAAATGTAAAGAACATTAACAAACACGCCGTTGTGGATCTTATTCGATTCACATCAGGCGGTATATCGCGTATTGAATTGTCCCGCCAGATGAACCTGACCCGCGCGGCCATTACGACCATCGTTTCGGATTTGCAATCAGCTGGTCTGGTGCGTGAGGTTGAGTCGCATTACCCGAGCGGCCGGCGGCCGATTGTTCTGGAGATCAATCCGGATCGCGGGTATGTGGTTGGTATCGACATGGGAGCCACACACGTGACCATCCTGGTAACGGATTATTCTGCCAGGGTGGTGCGCGAGCTAACCGAATCGCTGGATATTAACGATGGCCCCGAAGTCTGCTTGCCCAGGGTTGAGGAATTGGTCCACAGGATTCTGGCTGAGGCAGGGTTGACGCTGGCAGATATTTCTGCGATTGGTGCAGGTGTTCCAGGGCCGGTGGTTGCTGGCATTGGCGTGAGCGGTCCCCCAATCATGCCGGGATGGGATGGTTACCCGATCCGGGACGATTTGGCCAGACGCTTTGGTTTACCAGTCTCGCTACGTAATGACGCTGAGTTAGGCGCAATCGGCGAATGGGCGTATGGTGCAGGGCGCGGTGAGCGCCACCTGGCGTACATCAAGGTTGGCACGGGCATCGGTGCGGGATTGCTCCTGGATGGTCAAATTTACGGAGGCGCAAACGGATCGGCGGGCGAAATTGGGCATGTCACGATTGACGAAAGCGGCCCAATTTGCACCTGCGGAAACCGCGGCTGCCTGGAAGCGCTGGCTGGCGGCCGCGCGATCGCCCGCCGGGCAATCCAGGAAGTTAAAAGCGGCCGGCGCACGATGCTGTCGGAAATTTCACCGGTTAGCAATATTCGCTCGCGAGATGTTATTGCGGCAGCCAGGCGCGGCGACCTGGCCTCTCAACAGATCGTTTCAGAAGCAGGTGTTCACCTGGGCACTGCCCTGGCAAGCCTGGTAAACCTTTTCAATCCGAGCATGGTTGTGGTTGGCGGCGGCGTTGCCCAGATTGGCGACTTGCTGCTGGAACCAATCCGCGAAACTGTGCATCAACGCAGCCTTCTTCCTGCCTCCCGATCGGTTCGGATCACTTCCGCGCTGCTTGGAAGGCGCTCGTCAGCAATGGGTGCAGTGGTTCAAGCCTTGTCCATTGTCCTGCACCGCCTTGCGGATCATGATTGATCCCCACAATAACCTCGGAGGTGACCTTTATAGCGATACTCTACGATCACTCACTGATAACAGAACCCGCATTGATGTTTCATGGATGTCGTCAACCGGATGGAAATAACCATCTGGATACGAGAAACCGAACAGTTTGTTAAAGGAGAAAAGAGATGTCGAAGAAATTCTTAACCCTGATCAGCGTCATGTTGATCGCCGTCTTCGTCCTGGCCGCTTGCGCTCCCGCAGCGACCCCGACCGCGGCACCCGTTGAGCCGACTGCGGCTCCCGTTGAGCCAACCGCGGCTCCCGTTGAGCCGACCGCGGCTCCCACCGAAGCTGCCCCGGCTGCAACCCTGCGCGTTTGGGCAGATGACACCCGCGCCCCGATCCTCCAGGATCTGGCCGAACCCTTCAAGGCTGAATACGGCGTCGAATTGGTTGTCGAGTTGAAGTCCTCCATCCGCGATGACTTCCAGAATGCAGCCCCCACCGGCGAAGGCCCTGACATCATCGTCATCGCCCACGACCAGGCCGGCACGCTGGTTGCCAACGGCCTGCTCGCACCCGTTGACCTGGGCGAAAAAGCTGACCTGTTTGTTGAAAATGCCAAGTCAGCCTGCACCTTCGACGGCGTTCTTTACTGCATGCCCTACGCGACCGAAAACCTGGGCTTTTTCTACAACACCGACCTGGTTGCCACTCCTCCCACCACCTGGGAAGAAGTTGTGACCATTGGTGAAGCCCTGAAGGCCGAAGGTAAGGTTGATTACATCATGTCCCTCACCGGCACCACCTACGACCTGTATCCGCTGTTCACCGCATTCGGCGGTTACATCTTCGGCAAAGATGACCTGGGCAACTACAATCCCCAAGATCTGGGTGTGGACAATGAAGGCATGATCGCTGCGGCCACCTGGCTGCAGGAAAATGTCAAGAAGGGCAACCTGCCCACCGATACCGACTGGGCGAATAACCATGCTCTGTTTGAGACTGGCAAAACTCCCTTCATCATGGCTGGCCCGTGGGCGCTTGACCGCATCCGCCAGTCGGGTGTCAAGTACGCTGTAACCAACTTCCCTGGCGGTGGTTATCCGTTTGCGGGTACCCAGGGCTTCTTCATCAATGCGCAGAGCAAGAATGTTCTGCTGGCCCAGGCTTTCCTGACCGAGTTCGTCGCGACCGACGAGGTTATGCAGGCACTTTATGATGCTGGCAAGCGCCCGTCTGCCTACATCCCGGTCCTCGAGAAGACCAACGATCCTGACCTGCTGGCTATGTCTGTGGCTGGCGAGAAAGCTACCATGATGCCCGCCATCGCGGCGATGGGCTCTGTCTGGGGCAACTGGGCGGATGCCATCACCCTGATCATTCAGGGCAAGCAAACCCCCGAAGCCGCTCTCAAGGACGCTGGCGTCAAGATCCGCTCCCTGATCTCGGGTGCGAAAGCTGGCATGGTCAACGTACCTGGTTCCTACCAGGCTGCAGTTGGCTGTTCGGCTGACTGGGCTCCGGATTGCGATGCCACCGCCATGACCAAGGGCGAAGATGGCATTTGGAAGAGCGGACCCTTCGAATTGAAGGCTGGTTCCTATGAGGCCAAGGTTGCCTTCGATGGTTCCTGGACGCTCAACTACGGCGTGGATGGCAAGCAGGACGGCGACAACTACAAGTTCGAGCTGACCGCTGATGGCAAGGTTTCCTTCGCCTTCGATCCCGCCACCAACATCCTGACCATCATCATCGAGTAATTCTGTTTGACTGGGAAGGCTGAGGGGAAAACCCTCAGCCTTCCTTTTTTCTTGTTTTCTTGTTCAAGAATTCATTGTAATTATTGGTATCTGATTCCCCCCTTGTTTGCTATACTTTATTCATAATTCATCCATTTTCCAACGGAGGTTTTCTATGAACCTTACCGCTAGCGAAAAAGGTATTAAGAGAAAAGGAGATGAGGAATCTCCGCTCTCAAAGTTGATGCGATTTCTTTTAGTCGCTGTCTTCGATATCGGTGCTGTTTGGTTCATCGTTAATGCTTTCACCAAACAATATTTTGAACTGACGGCAATCTTTCTGGTCATCACTTTGATGATCAATGTGATCTTCCTGTTAAAAAAGGCCTATCCTTATCGCTGGCTGGCTGTAGGCCTTTCATTCATGATTCTATTTGTAATTTATCCGATCGTGTTCACGATCTATGTTGCCTTTACCAATTATGGTGATGGTCACCTGTTAACCAAAGCTATGGTGATCGAGTCGATTCAAAAGACAACGTATCTGCCAGAAGAGGGAAAGTCGTATAAATGGACTGCATATAAATCGGCAGATAACCAATATGCGCTTTGGCTGGTCAACGCTGCAGGCGAATCATTTTTGGGCAAGCCAGGTGAACCCATCATTGCTGCAAAACCTGGCGATCCGGGGATTGGCCCGGCAGATGCCAGCGGGGTGCCTGAATCGATTGATGGGTACACCAAGCTTAATAAGCTGTTGGCGGCCTCAGATCAGGAGCTGCCCAATATCAAGTTTGGCGTGGAAGGCGACCAGGTTATTCAAGTTCGCTCTCCAAGCGAAGCGGCAGAACTGGCCATCCGATATGTGTATGATGCTGAACAAGATGCTTTCATTGATCAAACCAATGGCGATGTCTATCGGAACGTAGATGGCACCTTCCAGACGGTCAATGGAAAATCGCTGACGCCGGGTTTTCGTAGTGTGGTGGGATTTGAAAATTTCACCCGCTTGTTCACCAGTCCGGCGATGCGCGGACCGCTGGTGCGGATCTTCCTGTGGAACTTGGCGTTCCCGCTGTTGAGCGTGTTCACCACGTTTGGATTGGGGCTGTTGATTGCCATCCTATTCAATGATAAAAAATTCCCGCTTAAGAAACTGATCCGCACGTTCCTGCTAATCCCATACACGATTCCCAGCCTGATCACCATTTTGATCTGGCGCGGCATGTTGAACACCGAATTTGGTATCGTCAATAAGATGCTGACGCAATGGATCGGATGGGCGCCGCCGTGGACGACAGACGCCATCTGGGCCAAGGTGGCCCTGGTGCTTGTCAATCTGTGGTTGGGGTATCCCTACTTTATGCTGGTGTGCAGTGGTGCGCTGCAATCCATTTCAGCTGACCTGTATGAAGCAGCCACTGTGGACGGCGCCAATGCCTGGCAAAAATTCAAGAGCATTACCCTGCCGCTCCTCCTTGTAGCTGTAGGTCCACTGCTGATTTCTTCTTACGTTTTCAACTTCAACAACTTCAACCTGATTTACCTGTTCATTCAAGGAGGTCCGCCCATTGTCGGCGCAGCTACGCGGGCAGGCCATACCGACATCCTGATCAGTTACGTTTACAACCTGGCGTTTGAATCCGGCGGGCGGGGCGTTCAATACGGTTATGCCTCGGCAATTTCAATCATCATTTTCTTGTTGGTAGGGATCATCACGCTGGTCCAGTTCCGGGTTACGAACATGTGGGAGGAGGTTAGCCAAAATGTCTAATATATCTTCCACCTTAGGCAAGTTCAAAGGTTCGCAAAAATTCCAGTACCGATTTGGCATTGCCATCCGCCTGCTGATTGCGCTGGTGTTGATCATTTTTGCGATCTTCCCTGTCCTGTGGATTGTCTCCGCCGCGCTGGATCCGACGAACTCGCTGGCCACGCAGAAGCTCATCCCGGAAAACGCTGGTTTAATTAACTTCCAACGTCTGTTCAACCAGGATCCAAGCTACCAATTTGGGGATGTGTATTTTGGCAAATGGCTGCTGAACTCGATCAAGATCTCCACGATCACCACGGTGCTTTCGTTGTCGATCACTACGCTTGCAGCCTATGCGTTTTCCCGTTTGCGTTTCAAAGGTCGCATTGCGCTCCTCAAGGCTATCCTGCTCATCCAGGTTTTCCCGAACCTGCTTGCGCTGGTCGCAATCTACCTGTTGATCTTTGAAACCGGCAAGATTGTGCCAGCGCTCGGATTGAACACGCACGCAGGCCTGATCCTGGTATACCTGGGCGGCTCGATGGGCATGAACATCTGGCTGATGAAAGGGTTCCTGGATACCATCCCGCGCGCGATCGACGAGTCGGGCATGATTGACGGCGCCTCTAACTGGCAGATCTTCTCCAAATTGTTGCTGCCGCTCTTGCGTCCCATCCTCGTCGTGATCGGTATTCTGGCCTTCATTGGCACATACGGCGAGTTTGTCATGGCACGCGTTCTATTGAACGACGTGAACCAGTACACGGTGATGGTGGGTTTGCAGATTTTCACTGCTGGCCAGTTTGACAAGAAATGGGGCGTTTTCGCTGCTGGAGCGCTGATCAGCTCCCTGCCGATTATGATCGTTTATCTGTCCTTGCAGGATCAAATCGCAGGAGGGTTGACTGTCGGCGCTGTCAAGGAATAAAAGCAATGCCCGTAAATGGCTGACATGCTGCGTGATAAAGCCCTGTTGTTTTGGCAACAGGGCTTTGCATCTTTTGATTAGTGATTTGTGATGAAGGCTATCCGTTGGTGATTGGAGCGACTGACACCATGAGATACTCATCGAAAGGCTAGGCGAAAATGAATTTGCGTTTCCCCCGCATGATTATCCTGGTGCTGATCTTGATAATGCTCATTGCTGGTTGCCAGCGAAGCACCCAACCAACCGGCCTGCCAGTAGAAACACAAGAGCCCATCCTTCCGACGGCAACCGAAACCACCGCGGAGGCAGAAAAGTGGTGGCACGGCGCAGTCTTTTATGAAATCTTCGTGCGCAGCTTTTATGACAGCAACGGCGATGGCATTGGCGACTTCGTCGGGTTGACCCAGAAGTTGGATTATCTCAATGACGGCGATCCCAACACGAATACAGATTTGGGCGTTACCGCTTTATGGCTAATGCCGATCTTTCCATCAAGCTCATACCACGGCTACGATGTTATGGATTACTATTCCGTCAATCCTCAATTCGGGACCATGGAAGAGTTTAAAACCCTGCTGGCTGAAGCGCATAAGCGCGGTATTCGCATCATCATCGATTACGTTATCAACCACACCTCGGTGAATCATCCCTGGTTCCAGGCAGCGCTCAAGGACCCGAATTCGCCATACGTGGATTACTACATCTGGTCGCAAACCGATCTGTCCTATCCGGGGCCGTGGGGACAGGTTGTATGGCATAAGGCGTCCAATGGTATGTATTATTACGGCGTATTCTGGTCGGGCATGCCGGACCTGAATTACCGCAGCCAGGCCGTCCGCGACGAGATCAACAAGATCACGTCCTTCTGGTTGAAAGACGTGGGTGTGGACGGCTTTCGCATCGACGGCGCCCGGCATCTGATTGAAGATGGCCAGATTCAATCTAATAGCGAAGATACGCACGCATATTTCAAGGAATTCAACCAGTTTGTTAAATCGATCAATCCAGAGGCTATGATCGTAGGTGAAATTTGGGATGGATCTTTTGCAGCTTCACAATATGTCAAGAATCAAGAAATGGATCTGGTCTTTGGATTTGACCTGGCGGACGGGATCATCAGCAGCGTACACCAACCGGATGCAAAACTGGTCGGTTTTTGGTTAACCTCTGAACTGCGTCAGTATCCCACAAATACGCTGGCAACTTTCCTGACCAATCATGATATTAACCGTGTGGCAAACCAATTTATGGGTAATCAGGAAAAAATGAAAAACGCCGGCATGGTGCTGCTGACCTCTCCCGGCATCCCATTTATTTACTATGGGGAAGAAATTGGGATGTTTGGGGCAAAACCGGATGAAATGATCCGCACGCCGATGCAATGGAGTGCTGCGCAGCATGGCGGTTTCACGACTGGCAGCCCGTGGGAGAGTGTGAATTCGGATTATCCCGAGGTGAATGTTGAGAGCCAATCTGCCGATCCTGAGTCCATCTTTAACCTTTACCGTTCGTTGATTCAACTGCGCCAGAAAACCCCAGCGCTGCAATTTGGTGATTTCGCTTCCCTTCCCACAGGATCCTCGCGTGTTTATGCGGTTGTTCGTGAATACCAGGGCAAATCGCTTCTGGTTTTAATCAATATGGGGGATAAACCGGTCAGTGATTATGGCATCGATTTGAAATTCAACCAGGCACCAGGCAACTATGTACTTCAACCTTTGTTTGGTTCAGGCGACCTGGCAACTGTCACGCTAGATGCCGATGGCACCATGCCAGATTATCGTCCGCTGGAAGAATTGCCCGCCAATCTGCGATTGGTTCTGGAACTGGTGCCCGTTAACTAACGTTGGCACAGATCTCTGAAGAATGTTCTCTATTTTGTTTTGTGTTGTTTGCTCTACGGAGGAAATATGAAACGCCTGAGTGTGATAATGCAACTCTTCCTGATCGCAGGTTTAATTCTGAGTGCCTGCGCTCAAACACCGACCCCCACGGCCGTGCCGACGGTTGAACCGCAACCCAGCGCGACCGCTGCGCTGCCTGAGCCGACTCCGACCGAGGCTACGCCGGAAGTGCTGTACGTTAACCTGGTCTGGCATCAGCATCAGCCGTTATATTACAAGGATGCCGACGGGATTTATACGCGGCCCTGGGTGCGCGTGCATGCCACCAAGGACTATTACGACATGGCCTCCGTGGTCGCGCAATACCCGGATGTGCATGTTACCTTCAACATCACGCCTGTGTTGATCCGCCAGTTGACCGATTTTGCCGACAACGGCGCCAAGGATCTATACTGGGTGATGGCCGAAAAACCGGCAAATAACCTGACAGACTCGGATAAGCGCTTCATCCTGCAACGGTTTTTTGATGCCAACTGGACGCACATCATCAACAATTTTCCGCGCTACCAGGAATTGCTGGAAAAACGTGCCGGGACGGATGATGCCGCCATTGAGGCAGCTCTTGCGAGTTTCACCGAGCAGGATTACCGTGATTTACAGATCTGGTTTAATCTGGCCTGGTTTGACCCCGATTTTTTGGCGGAATCGCCTTTGAAGGAACTGGTAGAGAAGGGGCGCGACTTCACTGAAGAAGATAAACAGGTCGTTTTTGACAAAGTCCTCGAAGTGATCCGGGGCGTGCTGCCGCTCCACAAACAGCTTCAGGATGCCGGTCAAATTGAGGTGATCACCACCCCGTACGCGCACCCGATTTTACCCTTGCTGATCGATTCTGAGCTCGCGTTGGTGGGCAACCCGGGCGGCGAGGTGCCGGCACGTTTCCAATACCCGCAGGACGCCGTGGTGCACCTGGAAAAAAGTGTTGAAATCTACCAGGAAAATTTCGGTAAGGCTCCCGCCGGGCTTTGGCCCGGTGAAGGCTCGGTGGCCCAGGCTGCGGTGCCATACATCATTGATGCTGGATATCAGTGGATGGCAACGGGTGAGCCGGTGCTGGCCAAGTCGCTTGGCATCGACAGCTTCACGCGGGATGGAAAGGAAACCGTGAAAGAAGCGGATGATCTTTACCGCCCTTACTACGTCACCGACCCGGACGGCAACCAGCTGGCGGTTTTCTTCCGCGACGGCGTACTTTCCGATAAAATCGGTTTCACCTATTCCAGCATGACTGGCAAAGCCGCGGCTGCGGATATGATGCAGCGGTTGGAGAACATTCGGGCGAAACTGGCAGAGCAGAACGCCGCCGGGCCGCACATTGTCAGCATTATCTTAGACGGCGAAAATGCCTGGGAGAATTATGACAACGATGGCAAGGAATTCTTCCACAGCTTTTACCAGATGCTTTCAGACAGCGAGACGATCCAAACCATCACGCCGTCAGAATATTTGAAGCTGTACTCGGAACAGCGCACGATCGATGATCTGTACCCGGCTGCCTGGTTCAGCCCCAATTATGATACCTGGATTGGTGAAGCTGAGGAAACAACCGCGTGGAACTACCTGGGCCTGACACGCGGCTTCCTGGAAGCATACGCTGGTGATGCCTCGCCCGAGGCTGTTGCGCAGGCGCAGGATTTTATGTACCTGGCGGAAGGCTCGGACTGGTTCTGGTGGTACGGCTCTGACCAGGATTCCGGGCAGGACTCCTACTTCGACCAGGGGTACCGCGCGCTGCTGCGCGGTGTGTATGAATCGCTGGGCGAGCCGGTGCCGCCCTTTGTGGATGTGCCCATTATTCAAGCGCAACCTGTCTCGGCTGATACGCCGTTGAACGGTTTATCGACTCCAATCATTGACGGCAAAGCCGATGAAGGCGAGTGGGGAAAAGCTGCGGTCTACACACAGGCAGATGGCACGCCGCTTGCCGGGTTTGAAGTGACCCTGGACAACGAGAACCTGTATGTCAAAGCGAACGCAGCGCAGAATGCCGCGCTGCCCGCAAAGATTGGCATCTATGTACTATCACCGAAAACGGCTTATCCAAACTCGTTCACGGTGGCTGCGGAAGGCGAAAAAGCTGCGCTGTTAAACTTTGCCGTCTCCTACGCTTTCCTCTGGAATGGTGGGAATACGCTGGCGGCCTATGCTGCCGGCGCAGATGGTTGGAGAGTGGCGGACACTGAAACGGTTGGCAGCGCTGCCGCCAGTGGAAAGTTGATGGAGGCTGCCATTCCTTTGTCTATTTTTGGAAAGCTAGGCAGCGGGGATGATCTTCGTCTGGCCGTCGTAGCCCAACCTGTCAACCAGGTGCTACCGCAGAGCGGTCCAGGTCAGGTTGTTCTCTCCGCGCTGGACACGTCCACGGTTGTGTTCGAAGTCATCGACCCGGAAGGCGATGATTATGGGCCTGGTACGTATACATACCCGACGGACAGCGTGTTCAAGGATGATAAATCCTACGACCTGCAGTCGTTCCGTGTATCCGTGGACGACACCAGCATCCTGTTCAAATTTGGTTTTTACGGTGCAGTGCCGAATCCCTGGGGATCGCCAAACGGGCTGGCGATTCAAACCCTGGATGTGTATGTTGATAAGGATCCGGGCGCAGGAACCGGTGCACGCATGCTCTTCCCCGGGCGCAATGCTGCATTGGAAAAAGGCAGCGGTTGGGATGTGGGTATTTGGGCAGAGGGTTGGACACCGAAGGTGGTCAGGCCGGATGCACAGACGCTCGAACCCAAAGCGGATACAGAGGCAAGCTTCAAGGTGGTTGTAGACGCATCGGCCCAAACCGTGACGCTGATTGTGCCCAAGGAGGTTTTTGGCGAAGGCGATCCGGCTGACTGGGGGTACGCGGCGGTGGTGTTGGGTCAGGAAGGCTACCCGAACCCGCCCGAGGTCTGGCGTGTGCGCAATATTGCCTCGTCCTCGGCGCAGTGGGCATTTGGCGGCGCACCTTCGGATGCCAACCACACCCGCATTATCGATATGATCTGGCCACAGGGCAATGAGACTACACAGGAAGCGATGCTCTCAAACTATGTCGGCAACAATAAACCGATGGCTGAATTAACCCCGGACGATGTTGCTCAACTGAAACTTTTACTTATCCCATGAAGGTGGCCTGAAGGTTGCATCCCCTAGCTTATCATTATCGGTCAGGGGATGCAATGTGCTCTATCATGTTTGAGAGGACAGGTAAATTATTGTGAGTGATCATGTTTGAGAATACCGAACAATTCCATCTTGTGTCACCGCGGAACAGTGTTGAAATTCACCTGCCGGATGGACGGGTGATTTCGGGGCCGCGCGGCGCCGCTGTCGGTTTCTTCCTACGCAAGCTGCCCGAATGGCAGGATCCGCCAATCGTGGCGGCGATCATCAACGGCGACTTGCGTGAACTAACCTTTCCGATTCAAATGGATGCCAGTGTTCAACCGGTCACCATTGGTGATACGGATGGTGCTCGCTTGTATCGGCGTTCATTGACATTCCTGCTGGAAGTTGCATTTGAGGATCTTTACCCGCAGGCTGCGCTGACCGTGGATCACTCTGTGGCATCCGGCGGGTTTTATTGTCAGGTGGCAGGCCGCCCCCCTTTAAATGAAGATGAAGTTGCCGCGCTCGAGGCGCGCATGCGGGTGTTGGTGGCGGAGGATTTGCCGATCGAACGCCAGCAGGTGCCCATCGCGGAGGCAATTGCGTATTTTGAAAAGAAAGGCATGCCGGATAAAGTCCGCTTGCTGCGTTATCGCCAAAAGAGCCACCTGGTGCTATATCAATTACAGGATCACAAGGACTATCACCATGGCTACATGGTTCCGTCTACCGGGTTCCTGGGCTACTTTGCACTGGCGCCGATGGGCGAAGGTTTTGTCCTGCGTTACACCCGCCGCCATTCGCCTACCAAATTGTTGCCCATGCCAGCCTATCCTAAGCTGCTGGATACATTTCGCCAATATGGTGCCTGGCTGTCGAGGTTGGGGATTGAAAGCGTAGGTGCGCTGAACGATGCCATCACCGCCGGCAGAACCCGAGAGGTTATTCTGGTGAGTGAAGCTTTGCAAGAACAGCAAATTGCCGATATTGCCCAGCAGGTGGTTGAACGCTCGAAAGAATCCCGGATTGTCTTAATTGCCGGTCCATCATCCTCTGGAAAGACGACCTTTTCAAAACGGCTCACTATTCAGTTGTTGGCACAGGGGCTATCACCTTATCCCATAGAGCTGGATAATTATTTCGTCAACCGGGAACAAACGCCCCTGGATGAAAATGGTCGTTATGATTTTGAATCCTTGCGAGCGCTCAACACTCAATTGCTGGCAAATCATCTGCAGCAATTAATCGCCGGTGAGGAGGTTCAGCTTCCAAAGTACAATTTCAAAACTGGGCGATCAGAAACCGGCGATGTGGTGCAGCTGCGCAAGGAGCAATTGATCATCCTCGAAGGCATACACGGGTTAAACCCGAACCTGCTGCCAAGCATTCATGCAGACCAAACATTCCGCATTTACATCTCCTGTCTTACCCAGCTAAACCTGGACCGGCATAACCGAATTTCGACAACGGATTCGCGCTTGCTTCGACGCATCGTCCGTGACGCGCGCGAGCGAGGCTATACGGCCTTGCAAACCATCTCTCGTTGGGAATCGGTACGAAATGGAGAAAAAACGCACATTTTCCCATATCAGGAAAACGCCGATGCGATGTTTAACTCTGCCTTGGTCTATGAGCTTTCTGCGCTCAAGGCGTTGGCAGAACCGCTGCTTCGACAGGTGCCGCACGGGACGATCGAATATATCGAAGCCAAACGATTGCTGGCTTTCCTGGAGTGGTTCCAACCAATCGCTGAGGATATCATCCCGGATAATTCCATCTTGCGGGAATTTATCGGCGGATCGATTCTGAAGGAATTCAAATTGTGGGAAAACCCTGCAGAATCCTTTGGGGTTTACCACAACGGAAATGGCGGTTAATAAAAATGCGCCGCTCAATCATGGGCGGCGCGATTTATTTAAGCCGGGGTGCTATCGAAGGTACTTTTTGACCACGTTGGAGAGGCGCTGAATGCCCTCGCGGATTTTTTCCGGTTTGGCATTTGAGAAGTTTAAGCGCATTGCATTCTTGACCCCGCCGTATGGGTAGAAGGATTCGCCAGGAACAAAGGCAACTTTTTCTTTAATTGCGTCCTGTAGAATTATGGTTGTGTCCATGTAATCCGGCAGGGTTACCCACAGAAACAGGCCGCCCTGCGGATGTGTCCAATGGACACCCTCGGGCATATTTTTTTCCAACTCTTCCAGCATAATGTCGCGCCGTTCGCGGTATACCTTGCGAATGGTCAAGACATGCTGATCGATGAAACCGTGTTTGGCCACTTCGTAGGCGACGATCTGGTTGAAGGTCGGCGTCTGCAAGTCGGTGCCTTGCTTGGCTTGCACCATCTTGGTGATAACTTCAGCAGGGGCAATAACCCAGGCCAACCGCATGCCGGGCGCCAACGTTTTGGAGAAGGTGCTCAGGTAAATCACATTTCCGCTGTAGCCACCGTTTTGATCGCGCGATTTATTATCAAGGTAGGCGATGGATGGCAGGTTTTCGCCTTCAAAGCGCAACTGCCCATATGGATCATCTTCGATGATCGGAACGCCGTAGCGATCAGCAAGTTCCACCAGTTTTTCACGTCGTTCAAGCGAATAGGTGACGCCGGTGGGATTTTGGAAGTTGGGCAGGGCGTAGATGAACTTGGGACCGTAGCGAAGCGCTTTTTCGAGCTCGCTGATGATGATGCCATCCTGATCCGAAGGAACCGTAACATATTCTGCACCGTAAGCATTCCAGGCCTGAAGCGCGCCTAAGTAGGTGGGGCTTTCGACCAGGATGCGATCCCCGCGGTTGATGAACATCTTGCCAACCAAATCGAGGGCTTGCTGCGACCCGGAGGTAATGAGGATATTTTCGGGTGTAACTTCGATGCCATACCGGGCAGAATGGCGGGCGATCATCTCGCGCAATGGTAGATAACCATCCGTCGGGCCGTATTGCAATGCCTGCGCGCCTTGCTCGCGCAACACTTTTTCGCAAGCCACGCCGAATTCTTCCGTCGGAAAGACCTCCGGAGCTGGCATTCCGCCGCCAAAGGAAATCACGTCTGGCATTTCGGTGAGCTTGAGCAATTCGCGGATGGCTGACCCTTTTATACGCTGCGTACGCATGGCGTAGCGATGATCCCAGGGTGTTTGCATTCTTTTCTCCTTGTTACATCAATTCGGTCTGTCGATTTCCCGCAGGAAATCTGAATAGAAACTGGACACCCGCCCAATCACCTATCCTTGGCTGTTCCTTCCGCCTCACCCGGAAGCCGTGCAAAAGCAATCCGGGCTGGCTGAGCTTAAAGGATCATACTCCAGCCAGCCCGGGTCAATCCTATATTATTTCGGGAAGCGGCTGATCACAACTGCCGGGGTTGGCAGGGTAACCCGGTCGCCCGTCTTCATCTCGGCTGGAGCTTTTCCAGCCATTTTTGGCGCGCCCTGGTAAATGGAGATAGGCGTGCCTTCCTCAGCCGACTTCAGTTCAATGAAGGCCTGGCCGGTCAGGAACCCTTCGGCATCGACCGCGCAACTGGTGACGACGCCAATGACGCGGCCCTTACGATCCAGGATGGGATCACCGTGGTGAGCCATGCGAACACCTTTCTCGGTAAAGCGGAAGCGGACAACCACACCCTGGCGTTCCTTCTCGCGGGCGATAAAGGCATCACGGCCCACAAACCACGGCTTATAGGTCTTAACATAAGAACCGAACCCGGCTTCGGCAACCCCAAGGTTCAGGTCGCCGCCCATTTCGTGGCCGTAAAGCGGCAAACCGGCTTCAGTGCGGAGTGAATCACGCGCTCCCAGACCACAGGCTTTCAATCCCAGTGGCTCGCCTGCTTTGAGCAGGGCATTCCAGAGGTCGGTCAGCCGATCTGGGTGGACGAATAGTTCGAATGCCATCTTCTCACCGGTATAACCGGTTCGGGAAACAACCAGGTCAAAGCCGCCGACGGTCGCTTCGCATAACTGCGTGCGTTTGAGAGCCATAATGCGCTTGCGGGTCTTAGCATCGCAACCAAGCGAGAGCAGAATTTCGCGTGATTTTGGACCCTGCAGTGCCAGATCCACCAGACGGTCGGGGCCTTCTTTGGGATCGCGTAAGTTGCGGAGGATGACACGGCTGCCAAAAGCCTTTTTGCAGGGGTGCTTGGCATCGACCAAAACCTTGCCTTCGCGCACGGCGTTCAACCAGGCGCGGTCTTTGTCATCGTTGGAGGCGTTGACCACCACCAGGTATTTGTCCTTGCTGCGGCGGTAAACAAGTGTATCGTCAATCACATTGGCTTCTGGATCGAGGAAGTGCGTGTAACAGGATTCGCCCACATCCAGCCCGGCGATATCGTTGCCGCAGACGCTGTCAAGGAAGGCTGGCGCGTCTGGCCCTTCGGCCTGGTAAACGCCCATGTGCGCCACATCAAACAGGCCGGCAGCCTGGCGAGTAGCCAGGTGCTCTTCTACGACAGAGGTATACCAGACAGGCATCTCCCAACCGGCAAACGGGATGATCTTTGCGCCCATACTCTTATGCGTTTCGTAGAGAGGCGTCCGAAGCAATTCAGCAGATTCCACTTCCTTCCACTCGAAGCGAGGCAGCGCCTGTCCCTGATGCCCCACCATACCCACGAAATAGGGCTTGGTTAAGCAAACTGGATCACCATCAGCCTGGGTGACCGGGTCTGCTTTGGATTCGGTCACGTAGATGGGACCGGGCAGGCGGCGAACGGGTTCGGGATCGAAGGCTGTGTAACCATCTGAAAGATCGCGCAACCAGGTTGCAGCCAGGCCGGCAGATTTGGCGTTGACGCTGAAGCGGAATTCTGATTCGGCTACACAGGTGATCACGCCATCAATATTGCCCTTGGGAGTGATCAAGCGGGTGTTCTGCGATTTTCCCGGTTGGAGAGCTTCGGTGTCGCTGGTGAACACATAATTGACAAATGGACGCACCTGTGCGCCGCTCAGGTCGAAGGCAACCCAGCCATTTTTTCCGGTAAAGCCATCGTCCATGTGGAAGAAATGAGGGTAGCCATGTTTTTCAATCGTCAGGTCGGTTCCAGCCTTTTCGGCAAGTTCTCGGACGCGGGCTTTGGCATCTTCAAGAACGCCGAAATCGATCTTGGCACGCGCTGCCGGCCCCTGACGGGTTTCGACGCTGTACGGTTTGCAGGCCAGCAAAACATCCGCAATGATGTCGGCAACCTTGACCATATCCTTTTCATCCAGACCGCGCTGGGTCATCCAGGGCGTGCCGTAGCGGATGCCGCTGGCGAACAGGGCAGTCTTGTCGCCGGGGATGGTGTTGCGGTTTAGAACGATGCCAGCTACGTCGAGGATGCGCGCAGCCATATCGCCCGAAAGCGGGGTGCCGTCTTCGCCGACAATCGTTTTGCAATCGATGTTCCCAAGGTGAGAGTTGCTGCCGCCGAAGGGGATGCGCAAGCCGCGTTCCTGCAAGCGTTTGGTGAGCGCAGCGCAGTTATCCAGGATTTGCTGTTGCAGCTTTTTGAATTCAGGGGTGCGCGCCAGCTTGAAGGTGGTTGCAAGCGCGGCGAATACGTGAACGTGCGGGCCGCCTTGCTCACCGGGGAACACGGCTCGGTCGATCTTGCGACCCATGGCTGCATCTTGCGTGATGATGCAGGCGCCGCGCGGACCGCACAGGGTCTTATGCGTGGTAAAGGTGATCACATGGGCGTGGCCCACCGGGGAGGGCACCACCCCGGCTGCGATCAGGCCGGCGATATGCGATACATCAGCCAGCAAAATCGCGCCGCAGGAATCGGCGATCGCGCGGAAGCGAGCCCAATCTGGAATCCAGGGATAGGAAGAATATCCGGCAATGATGATCTTAGGCTTGTGTTCTTTGGCCAGCGTTTCGACGGCATCGTAATCGATTTGTTCGCTTCCGGGAGCAACGTTGTAGTGAACCACGTTGTATAGTTTGCCGGAACGGTTTACGCTGGAGCCGTGCGTCAAGTGGCCGCCGTGAAGAAGGTTCATCCCAAGGATGGTATCTCCCGGGTTAATCAGCGCGTGGTAGACGGCGTTGTTGGCTGGGGCACCTGAAAGCGCTTGAATATTGACGTAAAGCTGGTCAGCTGAGACGGTGGGCGTTGCGAAGGCTTCAGCACATCGGCGGCGGGCCAGCGATTCGACGATATCAGCATATTCAACACCCTTGTAGTAGCGCGGGTCAGCATAGCGGCGATAATGGGAAAGACGAGCGGTGTAATCGAGGATTTCACTTTCACTCATCCAGCGCGTATCTTCATCTGGATAGCCTTCAGCATACAGGTTCTGGAAAACAGATCCAAGCGCTTCACGCACGGCCAAGGGGGCAGTGCTTTCACTGGGAATGAGGATCAGCTTGCGAACCTGACGTTCGGCTTCAAGCTTGATCAGTTCATCCACATCCTGATCGATGTCCACTAGCTTGCCGCGGAAGAGAAAGTCAGCCATAAGGCATGCTCCTTGTGAAGAATGAGTATTCGGTTGTTGCGTGGGATCGTCGTCAATTATCCTGAAAATTTCTTGCGATTGAAAAAACAGTAAAAAAAACCGCGATCTTCTTGAAAGACGATCCCCAACATTTTAATTGTAGCCCGGCGTCAAGGGCGGGTCAAGTGCCACAGCTAATAAACCTCATCTGACAAAAAACAGGAGGTTGTGGGGAATAATGTCGGGTTGACAGCCAGCGAAAAAGCTTAGCTAAGTTGTTGGTCGATCCAGGCAACCATATCAGATAGAACCGTTTCTTTTTCGACCTCGTTATGCAATTCGTGGTACCAACCTTCATAAACTTTGTAAGTGAGCCCGTCCTTCATGTTCTCTGCAAATTGCCGGGCGCCATCTGGATTGACCAATCGGTCGGCACTTCCCTGGAGTAGCAACAATGGCAGGGGAAATTCGGCTGCGTGCTGAATGATCCACTGACCGTTTTGCATCAGGTCAAGTCCCAACCGGGCAGAAATTTTTTTGTGAACCAATGGATCTGCGGTGTACCTAACCGCAGTATCTGGATCGCGAGAAAGCCCTGTCACGTCCAGACCATTGTCGATTTGAAAGCCTGGAGCGATGGCTGACATGATTTTCGCAAGAAAGATTTGCGCGCCTGATGCATTAGCCGGAATCAAACCAGGGGCAGTTGCAATCACCCCTTTAATTTGCGGCCGGCGTTTGAGACCATAATAAAGCACCAGCGCTCCGCCCAGGCTGTGACCGTAAATGAAGACTGGCAGGCCAGGGTACCGTTTTTCTGCTTCCTGCACCAGATGGTCGATATCTCCGAGAATGGCATCATATGAGCCGTGACCGCGCGTTCCACTTGTCCGCCCGTGGCCGCGGTGATCGAGTGCAACCACGCCCAGGCCGCGCTGGGTGAAATATTGAGCAACATGCTCATAACGGCCGCTGTGCTCACCCAAGCCGTGGATCAAGGCCACCACCGCACGCGCGTCTCCTTCTGGACGCCACTCTTGGCCAAAAAATTGCAAACCATCCTTGCTTTGCCAGGAAAACTCAGCGTGATTCATGATCTGCTCTCCGAAAATCTTTTTATTCAGTTTATATCTGGGCTGTCGAATTGGCAAGCATCAGATGGGGGGAAGACTGCCCTGGTTGCGCTCTGCCCCTCCTGCGCAGAGTGGTACAATACCCCTATCTAAATTCCCTTTTGGAGCGTTCCATGCGAGACGAACGGATCGTCAAATTGGCTGACATGTTGGTGAATTACTCCGTTGCAGTCAAACCGGGTGACAAAGTTGCCATTCGCGGATCGACGCTGGCTGAGCCGTTGATGCGTGAGGTTTACATCAAAGTTTTGCAAGCCGGTGGATATCCGCTTTTAAATCCGACCTTGCCCTGGGCATCGGAAGAATTCTACCGGTATGCTTCTGACGAGCAGCTTCAATACATTCATGAGCCGCTAAAACAAATCATTTCCACTTATGACGTCTTGATCAGTCTGATGGCATCTGGAAACACACGCAACCTGAGCCGCGTCGATCCTGCAAAAATGGTCCTGGCAGACAAAGCCAGCGAAGAAATTATGAAGATTTACATGGAACGCGCTGCAAAGGGTGAATTGCGGTGGACCCTGACTCTGTTTCCGACCGAAGCGCATGCCATGGATGCCGAGATGAGCCTGACGGAGTACGAGGATTTTGTTTACTCGGCCTGCATGCCTGACAAAGATGACCCGGTGGGTTATTGGAAGAAAGTTTCAGCGCAGCAGCAAAAAATTGTCAATTGGCTCAAAGGGAAAAAGCAGGTTCGGGTAATCGGCAAAGAGACGGATTTGCGCCTAAGCATCGATGGCAGAACCTTTATTAATTGTGATTGCAAGGAGAATGTGCCAGACGGCGAAATCTTCACCGGTCCGGTGGAAGATAGTGCAGAAGGGCAGGTTTTCTTTTCCTATCCTACGATCTATTCCGGGCGCGAAGTGAATGGGGTGCGCTTATGGTTTGAGAAGGGGCGCGTTGTCAAGGCGACAGCCGAAAAGAATGAAGAATTCTTGTTGAAGACTCTCGATACTGATGAGGGTGCACGTTATCTGGGTGAATTTGCGATTGGTACCAACAAAGGCATCTCCGGCTTCACGCGTGAAATTCTCTTTGACGAAAAGATCGGCGGCAGTTTCCACATGGCCCTGGGCGCAGGTTATCCTGAAACAGGCAGCCATAATCGTTCGGCCATCCACTGGGATATGATTTGCGACTTGCGTGATGGGGGCGAAATTTGGGTGGATGATGTGCTTCTTTACAAAAATGGGGATTTTGTGCTGGATCTTTAACAGGAAGGATCAGGATTGAATGGAGTTGTCAGACGGCTCGCCAGAATGCGGAGAAACCCAATCAAAAGCAACCCAAATCACCAGAGGTCAGGGTTGCGCAGTAATCATGATTTTTATTGCTGCGATTGGATGGATTGTCTTGATGACCAGCATCACCCAATCGGTGAGCTGGCTGCAGGAGCAGGCTGTTTTTGCCGGTTATTTGACGATTGATCCGCGCTGGCAGGTGCCGCTTTTTTACGGGATGGCGATTTTGCTCCCAATGGCAATTATGGCCTGGAAAAGCAAAGCGCCACGCAGTCGTCTGGCTTTCCAAACCTGGGCATTTTCAGGCGTATTGGTTATTTTGCAGGCACCAACACGCCTGTTTGCAATCACAAATGCGCAGGCGATTGCTGTGACGCAAATTGCGTCTTTGATCATCTATCTTTTCCTGTTACACCGCTGGTTGCGGCGGTTCTCCTCAGACTGGGTTTTGCCGTGGAAATCAATGGATTGGCGCGGTGGCGGGCTGGCTGTTCTGATCTCAGCAATTCTCGCGCTATCCTGGATGATGTGGGGCGCGTTCGGTTCGCCGTTGGATGCAATCCTGAATTTATTGGCCGGCTTGCTCTTTGGCGTTGCCGCGAGTTGGACCGTCCACGGCGGATTATTGTATGCCACTCAACGACCTGACCGGGAGGTCAAAGGCGCAGATATCTTTCTCGACGGGTTGGTCATTGCAGTCGCATTAGCCATCATGGTCACCGGGTTTGGTTATTCCGGGCTCCAATGGGTTTTGTTGTATTGTCTCCCTGTTTTGGGTTGGACGTCGGCCATGCTGGGGATGTCTGGCAAAACGCGTGCCCGGGCGCAAAATTGGGCACCAATTGCCCTTTTGATTGGTCTTACAGCGGCCTGGCCGATGATTATGATCGATGCGGATGAATTGTCCATTGTCATCGCGAGCGGAGCAGGCGAACGATTGGATTGGGCTAGCCGTGCTGGAACCTTGACGCTGGTTTCCGGGTTGATTGTCACACTATTACTGGCGTTTACCTGGCGGCGGTTGCAACAGGATGTCGCTTTTGAAAGGGGAGGTCGCTGGATAGCCCTTGGGGCGTTGCTTGCCGTGATTTGTATCCATCTCTTTTTCGGCGTAACTGGTTTTCACGGCGAGCGATTATTTGTAATCTTGAAGAATCAAGCCGACCTGTCTATGATTACCGATTCGATGCCCTGGCAGGAGCGCCGTAATGCGGTGTATCATACTTTAGTCGAACAAGCCAACCGGGAGCAAAAGGATTTGCGGCTGGTACTGGATCGACTAGGAATCGCATATAAACCCTATTACCTGATCAATGCCCTTGAGATCCAATCGGGGCCCATCATTCGAGCCTGGCTGAACACGCGTCCTGAAGTGGACCGCATTCTTGACAGCCCTATCCTACGGCCCTTGCCTGAACCGCTGGCTGCAGAGGCTGGCACATTATCCTCACCCAACGGTGTTCCCTGGAATCTATCTTTGATTCATGCAGACCAGGTATGGCGCGATTTCAATGTCGATGGAAGCGGCATTCTGGTTGGTATATCGGATAGCGGGATTGAAGGCAGCCATCCTGAGTTGATGGAAGCGGCTGCCAGTGATGGGCTGAGCTGGCTGGATCCGTGGAATGGTTCACAAACCCCCACGGATATCAGCGGGCACGGCACGGCGGTGGCCAGCGTGATCCTGGGAAAGAATACAGGAGTCGCTCCGGGGGCTGAATGGATGGGTTGTGTGAACCTGGCACGCAATCTGGGCAATCCAGCTTATTACGTTGAATGCATGCAATTTCTGCTCGCGCCTTACCCGCAAGGCGGTGATGCTTTTGTAGACGGTGAACCAGACCGCGGAGCCCAGGTGGTCAATTACTCATGGAGTTGCCCAACTGTCGAAGGCTGCGATTTGGATGTGCTGGAGCCTGCTGTAGCAGCCATCCGAACGGCTGGAATATTCCAGGTTGCTGCGGCGGGAAATATGGGTAACGGCTATTGCGGAACAGTGGTTGACCCTCCTGCGATTTATGCGCAGGTATTTTCTGCCGGTGCAGTCAATTCAAATGAACTGATGTCGGATTTTAGCAGTGTAGGTCCAGTCATAGTGGATGGAAGCCTGCGATTGAAACCGGATCTACTTGCGCCGGGCGAAGCGGTGGTTGCTGCGAATGTGAAGGGCAGTTATGAAGCCGTCTCTGGCACTTCTTTCTCCAGTCCGCATGTGGCCGGGGTGGTGGCGTTAATGTGGTCCGCCAACCCTATGCTGATCGGCAATGTGGATTTAACCGAGGAATTGCTGCGTCAGGCGGCAGCTCCATACAACGGTCCGCTTGCAGATTGTTCAAACATCCAGAACTATGACTCTGGCGGTATAAATTATGGTATCCTGAATGCATATGATGCGGTGAGATTGGCGCTTGCCGCGGGAAGCAACCCCTAAACGGCTGAACAACAGCCTGATATCTGCAACGTTTCATCGAAAACGGGGTTTTTTCTTATAGGTTTCCATTCCCGAAGGGGTAATCGTGGCAGAATTCACTGAAGATACTGTGCTTGTGCGAGCAGTACAGGGAGATCAGGAAGCTTTCAGCGCGCTTTATGAGCAGTATGTTGGGCGAATATACAACTATGTGCTCTATCGGACCGGAAATCCGAGCGACGCTGAGGATATTACTGCGCGTGTGTTTCACCGCGCACTAAAACATATCCAGCGTTATCAGTTTCAGGGAGTGCCATTTTCTGCCTGGCTATACAGGATTGCCCATAACCTGGTCGCAAACTGGCACCGCGACAACAGCCGCCGGCAGGAAGTTCCACTGGAAGATCATGTGCCGTGGCTGGGTGGAGGAAACCACCCCGAAGTTGTGATGGTGGATGGACAAGAACTGGAAGGGTTGCTCAAGGCTATTCGCACACTTTCTCCAGAGCGGCAAAACCTGATCGTGTTGAAATTCGCTGAACACCTCTCCAACGCGGAAATCGCGGTCATCATGGGGAAAAGCGAAGGCGCGATAAAGAGCCTTTACCATCGCACGCTTCTGGCGTTGCGTGAAGTGATGGAAAAAGAAGGAACATAAGATGGAATTGCGAATTGTGACGGATGGATCGGCTGATATGCCCGATAATTGGCGGACAGAGTATGCAATTGATGTGATGCCGTTGCAGTTGACATTGGGCGGGCATACTTTCACGCAAGGTGTTGACCTGACCGGGGATGATTTTTACCGAATGGTTCGGCAGGTGCGGGAAATTCCAAAGACCTCGTTGCCTTCACCGGAACAGATCAAGACATTTTATCGGTCGAATGCACGGCGCGGAGATTCTATCCTTTCAATTCACCTGGCAAGTAAACTCTCCGGCACCTTCAATGCTTTTCAATTAGCCGCGCGCGAACTGGCGCATGAGTATCGAATTTTTCTGGTTGATTCGGGCGCCGGCTCTGCCGGGCTGGGGTTCATGTGCCGGGAAGCCCGGCGAATGTGGCAGGCAGGCTTACCGATGGATCGTATCCTAACCCGTTTGCGATCTGTCCGCAAACAATTGTCCATTTCGTTCACTGTGGATTCGCTTGAATTTGCTTTGATGAGCGGACGGATCAATGCGATACAAAATGCGCTTTCATCATTATTGAAAATCAAACCGATCATCGTTCTGCGAGACGGACTGCTCGAAATTGCCGAAAAGGCGCGCACGCGCCGCCGCTCACTGGAACGCATGTTGGAGATGGTTCGGGGACGCGTTGGCCAGCAGCGGGTAGATTTAGCCATTGTTCATGCGATAGATCCGTTGATGGCTGAGGAAATGTTGGCAAGAGCAAAACAGATATTTAACATTCGAGATGTGATTATCACAGACTTATCCATTCCGGTTGCGGCACACCTTGGCCCTGGAACAATCGGCATCGTTGCATATCCGGTAAGTGAGGAGGAGCAAGGGGAATGACTGACAAGGAGATATTTCGATTGGACGACCTTGAGTCCCATTTATTTGCACAATTAAAGCCTGTCGAGCCGCGGATGGAATTTGTGGATCGCTTAAAACAACGGCTGGAAAACCCGCCATCAATGGTCGCTGAGCCACCGACCTGGAAGACCGGCTTTCTGATTCTTGCGATTGGTTTGTTGGGCGGATTGATTTTTCTTGTTTTGATCCGAAAACTGGTGCGCTGGTTTGGACGATGAATCCGCCGGCTAATGTGTCAGTTGTATTTCCAATTGGCTAAAATGTAGGTAAGCCCAGTTTATCAGCAAGTTCCTGATTGCTTGGCTCCGTCAGGTGGCTGCCGTCCGGGAAGATGATTGTTGGAACACTGCGATATCCATGGTTAATCTCTTCCACAATTTTTCTGGCATCCAACTCAATATCGATGTCAATCCAGCGGTACGGGATATTGTTCTTATCCAGCAATGCACGCGCGCGGCGTGTTTGTCCGCACCACGTTGTTCCATACATAATAATCTCAGGTGTTTCCGTCATGGCGGTAGTTATCCTCCAAAATAAAATCGATTAGGATACGGGCTTCGGCAAGCAGGTCTGCGGCTACAGGTAAATTGTAATCAGCATCGACACGGGTTAGAAGATGGGCGCAGATTTGTTGAATATTTAGAGGCAACCCTGCCTGGGATTGAAATGCCTGGATTAAATCGATCACGCTAAGGGCGGCCAATTGTGGCTGGTGAATGGAGAAATACCTTCGCAGGGCAATTCCAACCGCACGCCGGGCGCAAACACGGGCCTTTCCTTCCAGACCCTGTCCCCGAGCCTGTTGGGCCAGTGTGAGTTCCCGTTCGATTTGGTTGCGGTACAGAATGTCGCTCATGTAACGATTTTATGCCAATCGCGGAAAAAAAGATAGAAATTCCTGTTTTACGTTGTTACATGTTTGCTTATCCTTCGAATTGACAGGGCTTGCGCTTCGTGTATGATTAGACTCATGCTCACCAGTGCGGGCAGCATTGGATTATTGTCTGCAAGGGGATGATATGTTTCGACTTGGAAATATTGCTTTGATTGGCTCTGGAGAAACCGCTGCACGCGGCGGCCAGGCTTTTGATCTACTTGCCCATCATCTGCCGGTCCCGCTAAATGTGGCAGTTCTAGAAACGCCGGCTGGTTTTGAGACCAATTCGGCACAGGTGGCAGGCCGGGTGGCTGATTACATGCGCAAACGTCTGCAAAACTATCAGCCGCAGGTTGCGCTGGTGCCTGCGCGGCGAAAAGGCCGGGATGGAACAGATGACTGGGACACCCTGGCGCCTCTTTTGGACAGTCATCTGATATTTATGGGTCCGGGCAGTCCCACCTATGCCGTTCGACAGCTTCAGAACAGCCTGGCCTGGGAGCTGATTCGAGCAAGGCAGCGCATGGGTGCCGCAATTGCCCTGGCAAGCGCAGCCACCGTAGCCATGGGTGCATTTGCGCTGCCCGTTTATGAAATCTTCAAAGTGGGTGAAGATCCCCACTGGAAGCCGGGCCTGAATTTGCTGGGCGACTATGGATTAAATTGCGTCATTGTGCCTCACTGGAATAATACTGAAGGCGGGGCAGATGTCGATACGGGACGCTGTTTCATTGGGCAGGATCGATTTGAAAGTTTGCGCGGCCAATTACCCCCGGAAATAACCATCATTGGCATTGACGAGCATTCAGGGGTAATTATTGACTTAAATCAACAGACCTGTAGAGTAACCGGCAGGGACGGTGTGCACATTCTGCATGGAGATGCTCCGCCGCTTTTATTTTGCTCTGGTGAAGTGTTTCCCTTGACCGTCATAGGCAACGTCCATCTTCCGAAAAACCCGGAAGATGGAATAGACCCCCAGGTTTGGAATGTGCTTCAAAAGAAGGCTGCCAATCGTCTTACAGAATATCATGAAACCCAGATTCCCGACGAAATTCAGAACCTTCTTGTGGCTCGCCAGAGGGCTCGGGAAAATAGAAACTGGCAAGAATCTGACCGTATCCGTGACCAGGTGAATGCGTTGGGGTGGAAAATAACAGATACGCCGGATGGGCAGAAGATTGCACGTGGTTAACCGGGCTTGATGACTTGCAGCAGTCGACCTGAACCAGAAGAATATGTTAAAATCACATCCATGGATATTCGCGTTGTATTCATGGGCTCACCTGATTTCGCGCTGCCAACGCTGGCAGCGCTTGACCAGCATTATGCCGTGGTAGGCGTGATCACGCAGCCAGACCGTCCTGCCGGACGGGGCAGAGTATTAACTCCGCCGCCGGTGAAGCAACTGGCGGTGCAGCTGGGCATTGAAGTGATCCAACCACTCAAGCTGCGCGAGCCCGAAGCTCAAGAGAAACTGAAAACATGGGCGCCGGATTTGATCGTGGTGGCAGCGTTTGGACAAATCTTGCGTCCATCCGTCCTGGAAATGCCGCGATTTGGTTGCTTGAATGTTCATGCGTCCCTCCTGCCGCGTTGGCGCGGGGCTGCACCGATCCAGGCGGCTATTTTGCACGGTGATGCTGAAACCGGCGTGACCATCATGAAGATGGATGCGGGTATCGATACGGGGGCGATTCTGCGCCAGAGGGTGGTTTCAATCCAGCCTCAGGACACAGCCGGCAGCCTGAGCGCGCGGCTGGCTGCCGAAGGCGCGGATTTGCTTGTTGAAACCTTGCCTGATTACCTGGCTGGAAAAATCACTCTAACCGTTCAGGATGAAGCTCAGGCAACCTATGCTTCCATGTTAGCGAAGGAGCAGGGGGAGCTTGATTTCTCAAAACCAGCTGAACAGTTGGAGCGGCAAGTGCGTGCCTTCCAACCGTGGCCAGGCGCTTACACGTATTTTCGCGGCGAGATGTTGAAGGTGTTACGCGCGCATGTCGAAAGCGGTGATGCAGTACCGTCGCAGCGCTTGATTATTCAGCAATTGCCTGCTATAGGTACGCCTGCCGGGTGGTTGGTGCTGGACGAGGTTCAGCCTGCAGGAAAACGCCCCATGAGCGGCGAAGTCTTCTTGCGCGGGGCACGTCAGTGGGAAAGCCTGGCATGAGCAATCCGATGCGTTTCCTGGTTTTTGGTTGCGGGGCTATTGGCACATACCTTGGCGGTTCTCTGGCTGCTACCGGACAAGAGGTGGTCTTTGTCGAGAAAGCTGGCCCGGCTGAAATCATTCGAAAAAATGGGCTCTGCATCCATTTAGAAAATAACCAACTGCGTGTAGCCAATCCAATCTTGGTAACAGACGTGCAAGATGCTTTGAATACCGGGCGATTCGATGCAGCCATTTTGGCCGTGAAGTCATTTGACACGGCACCATTGCTTGAAAGCCTTCGTCCGGTTGCCGAAAAAATTCCGCCGATTGTGTGCTTTCAAAATGGTGTCGAAAACGAGCAGTTGATTGCACAGGCCTTGGGACAGGACAGGGTGGTTGCTGGCACGGTGACCACCGCCATTGGGCGGCGCGGCCCGGGTGAAGTAGTGGTTGAAAAGCTGCGCGGCGTGGGTGTGGCGGATCCTCATGATGTTGTGCATGGATTGCTTGAGGCTTTGAACCTGGCTGGTCTGCGGGCCAAAGGTTTTTCGAATTCTGCGGCCATGAAGTGGTCGAAACTGATCACCAATCTGCAGGCAAATGCTTCCTCCGCTATTTTGGATATGACGCCTGGTGAAATTTTCGCACACCGACAATTGTTCCGTCTCGAAATGGGCATGCTTCGGGAAGCCCTGGCTGTTATGCGCGCTCAACAAATTCCTGTAGTCGATCTTCCTGGCACGCCCGTCCGTGCACTGGCCGCATTGATCCAGGCCCCGGCAACGATCAGCCAGCCTTTGTTGAGCCGGGCACTTGGCTCAGGCCGGGGGACAAAAATGCCTTCATTTCACATTGATCTTCATCTGGGGCGCGGCCGCAGCGAAGTGGATTATCTCAACGGCGCTGTGGTCCGGTTTGGAGATCGCTTTGGGGTGCGAACGACACTCAACCGTTTCTATAACGATACTTTGATTGCCCTTTCGGAAGGTCGATTGCCTTTGGAAACGTACGCTCATCACCCGGCCAAATTCATCATGGATGCGCTGGCGGGGTCATAGACGTTTGCTGAGAGGTTCTCATGGCTGTGCCCTATTGGGTTGAAGACGCAATTTTTTACCAGATTTTTCCTGATCGTTTTGCCAATGGTGATCCGAACAATGATCCGCCAAATGTTCAACCATGGGGATCAGTACCGGATATTCACAACTTTCAAGGCGGAGACCTGCGCGGCGTGATCGAAAAGCTGGATTACCTTCTGGATTTGGGAATCAACGCGATTTACTTCACGCCGATATTTGAGGCCAGTTCGAGCCATCGATATAACACCTATGACTATTTCAAAATTGATTCCAAGCTGGGCGATATGCGCGATTTTCGCGCATTGATCGATGCTGCTCACCAGAATGGCATCCGCGTTGTGCTGGACGGCGTATTTAACCACGTTGGACGCGGCTTTTTTGCATTTGCGGATTTATTGGATAACCAGGAATACTCACCCTACCGTGATTGGTTTCATGTAAAGAAATTCCCGGTTGAAGGATACGGGCCCGGGGATGCCACTTCCTACATTGGGTGGTGGAACTATAAAAGTCTGCCGAAACTGAACACATCCAATCCGCAGGTTCGTGCGTACATCATGAAGGTGGCACGTTATTGGATTGAGCAGGGTGCAGATGGATGGCGACTGGATGTGCCAAACGAAATTGACGACGATGGATTTTGGGCTGAATTTCGCTCGACGGTGAAAACAGCTAATCCGGAAGCCTACATTCTTGGAGAAATCTGGGATGGCGATCCTCGCTGGGTGGGTAAGCGGCATTTCGACGGCCTGATGAATTATCCGCTGCGGGAAGCGTTGGTGGGGTTGCTCAACGGGAAACTGGATGCAAATGGCTTAATTGAAAAGCTGGAAACCCTGCTGCACAAAAAATATCCGCCTGAGAATGTGTATGCCATGTACAATCCGCTCGGATCGCATGATACTGAACGGATTCTCACCATGTTGAACGGCGACCAGAATAAATTGAAACTGGCCTGGCTGATTCAAATGGCGCTTCCCGGCGCTCCGGCAGTCTATTATGGCGATGAATTGGGATTGGAAGGCGGTAAGGATCCGGAATGCCGCAAGGCGTTTCCATGGGAGAGCCTGGAGCAAAAGACAGATCTGCGCAACTATCTGCGCAGCCTGATCCATTGGCGGAAAAGACTTTTGATGCTTCGAAGGGGCAGCTACCAGCGCGTTCTTGCCGAGGATGGGCGCGGATGCCTGGCGTTTGCACGTTCATTGGGTGAGCAACGCCTGGCTGTGGCGGTTAATGCCAGTTCGACCCGCCGCCAGGTGCGGCTGAACGCAAAAAAAATCGGTTGGCGCGACGGTCTGATCATTACTGACCTGCTCACTTCCGAGCAATACATTGTTTCGGGCGATTGGTTAAACCTAATCCTGCCGCCCTGGAGCGGAGTCTGGTTGACTCTGGCTTAGGCTGCGCCTGATCTTTCGAATAACTGGTCTGTTTTTGCTGCCATGATGAAATCGTTGCGATGCAGGCCTTTAATTACATGCGTCCACCAGGTCACTGTGACTTTGCCCCATTCGATAAGGAGGACGGGGTGGTGGCCCTCATCTTCAGCAAGCATCCCCACCTGATTGGCGAAGGTTAATGCCGAAAGGTATTTTGTAAAAGGGTAGGTTCTTTGAATTTTTGAGACACCGCCCTCGTCAATTAACTGCCAATCTGGCACTTCGGGTAGATAGGATTGGATGGCAGGTTGGCTCAACGGCGGAATGCCGCCTCTACATGGTACGCAATGCTCATCAAATAATTCGGTCACTCTTTTCTCCTTAACTACCGGTAATCATTTATCCATTATAATTCGTACCCTGGCGCAAAAAAACAAGTCCTGAATTTTCTTGGAGAAAATTGAAGATTTCATTAACGAAAACTCAAATTCTTTTATCAGTGTTGATTGGTGCAATTTTTACTCTCTCGCTTGTGCCTGCTGCGCTCTATTTCCCGGCACAGCGTTTGCTCCTCAATCCTGATGCGGTAACTGAAGCGATTTTGACCTCTGACATAACTGAAGAGATTCCAAACCTTATGGCTGAATCTCTAGAGAGCAATCCAGAGGTTGCACAGCTGGCTGGCAGTTCATTTCTAAATCGATTGGATCGCGACGATTACCGGGAAATTCTCAAATCAATCGCTCCGCCAGAATGGATGATCATCCAGTCGGCTGTGCTAGCCAGGCAGACGCAGGAATTCTTCCTGGGCAACTCGAACGCTGCGTCCTTTTCACTTGACCTTGGCGAAGTAAAGGCACGATTGTCTGGTGACGCTGCAATGCAGGTCGCAGAAATCATTGTTTCATCCTGGGATGCCTGCACCACAGATCAACTGATCCAATTTGGCCTTGCAGTTGCCTCTGGCAGCCCGTCAAGTGCTTACCCGGTCTGCCAGCCGCCGGATGAATTCCGCCCGCTGGTGCTTGGCAGCGTCGAAACAGTCCTTCGCCAATTTGCGGAGCAAATTCCTCAGGAGATGCGTTTCGAGGCCGCAAATATAATTACCAGTTCGGCCGGGTTTGGGATTCTCCAGTTTGTTTTGAAAATTTGGCCCTGGACTCCCTGGCTTGCGCTGGGATTGGGGCTGCTGTTGGCGGCAGTGCTGGGCGGGTCGCTGCGCTCGACTATGATGGGTGTTGGCGTTCCAATCAGTCTGGCAGGGATGATAGATTTCGGCATTGTATTGGTGTTCCTGTCGATGCGAGAAAGGGTCGTCCTTCCCTGGCTGGCAAGCTGGATGCAATGGTTGTATCCGTCCACTCTGGCAATGTTGCTGACTCCTGCGCTGGCAAGCCTGATCGGCCGTTTTTTTCTTTCTGCGATGATCTGGAGTGGAGCATTTATACTGGCAGGCTTTGGGTTGTTTGTACTGTCACGCGTGGTCAGACGTCAAAATTAGAAAAGCGCACCTGACACGGCTCAGGTGCGCTTTTGAGCAATGGAGACGCCAGCTACACGCCGTCCAGCAGCCGGCTGACGCGGTATTCAGAAACAGCAGCGGCAGCTTTGAGCACCGAAGCAATTTCGTGGCTGCCCACCATTGTTTCGACCAATTCTGATTTGGTCGCTTTAGGATCTGCAGCAACATCAAGCAGCGCCAGCAGATTCATCCAATGCACCAATTGGTCAAAGGCTTCTTTATTAAACCAGAGCACATCCTTATAGCGGTTGATGCCAAGGTAATGTTGAATCTCATCCTGGTTAAGCCATTCCTCAAGGATTTGCCGGGCAGCCAGGCTGCCAGAATGGCGGTACCAGCCCTGTTGGACGATCATCATACGGATAGTAGCAACCAGCCGCCAGGCAGCCGTTTCCTCCATGCCCATGGCCAAGGCACAATCCACCAATGTCTTGCCGAGTTTCCATTCATCAAACCAGCTCTGGCTCTGCTGGGCAAAACCATCCATCCCGGCCATCTTACCAAGACTGTGGGTGAATGCCCAGCCGAGCATCACAAACCAGGATTCCATTGGCTGCGCATCGATGCTCTCGCGTAATTCTTCGAAGGCCTTTTGCAACGCCTTGCCTTTAAGCGGTAGTTCTTTTTCGACCTGCGGCAATGTAAGAATAAAGTGCAGGGTTTGATTTAACTCGGTCAGGATAACCTCATGATTATCCCCGGTATGCTGTAAATAAGCTATGCCATCCAGCAGATGGGTCATTTTTCGCCGCGCTTCTTCCAAGACGACATCTGCAATTTCCGGCTTTGCGGCCGTTGAGCGATTCTCCATCAGGTATTTAAAGTAACCCGGATTGGCGATCTGCTGGAAAGGCGACTGGACCGGCTGCAGGGTTAGTTCTTGCATGGCTTCTTCCACCGAGGGCACGCCGCGGCCATTGAGATAGTTGCAAACCTGGCGGTAAGTGTGCCATTCGTTGTCCTCCACCTCGCGTATGTTCATGAAGACATGCACCTTGTAACCGTTAAGCTGGAGGTAAAGGCCTTTGTCACGCAAATCGGTCGATGGGAAAATGTGCTCCAGGCGGGTGACCTGGTCCTGCATGATGACGAAGGTGTTCTCGGCAGGATGCAGGTTGAGGCCCTCGAAAAGCGACCGCTGGATGAGGTTTCGTTCTCCGCTGCTGCGTTTAACAGCCACCGGCGTTGATGTCTTCACCCAACCACGAGTTGACTCGAAACGGTTGTTGAATATTACCAGGCCGCGTTCCTGGCCAAGACCGTTTGAATAGGCATAAACGTTTTCATCCACAACCCCATCAGGCGTGTAAAAATCGTAGAGCAAGAATTGATCGACACCGGCAAAAACGGCGCGACGATGGAGAAGAGGGAAAATTTCCCGTTGATGGCGTTCCAGCAGGTATGGATCAGGGGTTTCGTCCCAATAAGCGCGTTTGAACTCCATGCCGTATTTCTCGGAATAGCCTTCGATCTGACCGTGCCCGAACATTGGCAAACCAGGAAGCGTGGCCATGACTGTGCAAATGCCGAAGTATTTGTCACCCTTACCGAATTGCTCCACGGCCGTCTTTTCGTCTGGATTGTTCATGAAGTTGACGTACCGCTTGAGAATTTCCGGGTCAAATTCCAGCGTGTTTTTGATCAAAGTTCGGTAGCCGGCATTGTCCTCATTGCGGAGCATGTTCATGAACGCAGAATTATAAACGCGGTGCATGCCCAGCGTGCGGACGAAGTAGCCTTCCATCAACCAGAACGCTTCCGCCAGCAAGAGTGTATCCGGAACTTCCTGCGCTACCCGGTCCACCACTTCGCGCCAGAATTCGACCGGAAAAGCGGCATCAAACTGCTCTTTTGTCATCGCATGGTCGGCGCGGCTTGGGATTGCGCCACCGGTGCCCGGTTCAGGGTACCAAAGCCGCTGGTAGTGCTTCTTGGCGAGGGTCATGGCGGCATCAAAGCGGATGATCGGGAAGCGGCGGGCAACATCCAGGATTGTCTGGATGACGGCTTCGCGCACTTCTTTGTTGAGATAGTTGAGCTGGGCAGTATCATTCCACGGCATGGTGGTGCCGTCATTGCCGTGGTAAATATAGCGCGTGCGGCCGTCGCGATGATCGTAGTATTTGAAGACCACGGCGGCATCGGTGCGGCTGTAGTAATGATCTTCCACCATCACGCTCACCCGGCTGTCGGGTGAGAGGTCCTGACTGTTGAAGGAATAGGATGGGAAGGGAACGTAATCCAGCTGGACAAACCAATCCGGGTGGTTAATCACCCAGGATGAATCGATCGCCATGTGATTGGGCACCATGTCGCTGGCAAGACGGATGCCGTAACGCCAACAGCGGTCGCGCAGGTTTTGGTAGGCGGACTCGCCGCCCAATTCATCGGCAATCCGATAATCCGCCAGCGAGTAGGCTGACGCGATTGCATCCGGATTGCCGCAAAGCTGTTTGATCGTGGCGGAGGCTTTGCTGCGTTCCCACAACCCAATTAGCCACAGGCCGGTGAAACCCTGGCGTGCCAGCGTTTCCAACTCTTCGTCAGGAATCTGGTCAAGGTGTTGAATGGGGCGCTGGTATTTTTTGGTCAGTTGGTCCAGCCAGACAAATGTATTTTTGGCCATCAGCACCAGGCGCGGCATCCACTCACGGTCAGGGCTGAAGGCCTCCACTTCGCCGGCGAAGGCATCCTTGCCGTACACAGGGATAGGGATTGGGCCAGGGCCTCCACCGGCATAAACTATTCGGCTTTCCTCTTTTATCAGGTCCAGACTGCTCAAAAGTCGATAAAGATATTTCCCCAGCAGTTCAGACCAGCGCTCGCGGATATATTCCAGTTGCCCGGTGAGAGAATAAGGCACAGCAACTGCCGGGCTGCGCAACATATCAATCAGGTTCTGTTGTTCCGGGCCAAAATGCGGTTGGTTGTCAAAGAATGTGTGGAGACTTTTGACGATTTTTGCATAGCCTGTATCCGCAGTCAGACTTGCATCGCTGAACAGCACATCAAACGGCTCCAGCGCCGGGTTCCGATTGGCCACCCAGAGCATGAGCATCTCTTCCAGTGCAACTGCCCGATGCGGAATACCGCCTGTTTCTCCCTGCAGGTACTCTCCGGCGCTCATCTGGCCCTGATAGACCGGTAGTGGTGGAAAATCGGTGGTGAAGCGAAGCAGGGTTCGGTCGACTTCCTCCCGGCCGAATTGAGTATCGAGCTGGGCCAGAGCCAGATCCATCACCCGGGGAGCTTTTTGCTCCCGATAGAGCTGCATGACCAGATGCAGGATTTCATCGATTAAGCCCATGGCGTTGATTTGCCCGGCTTTCACGGCCTGTTCAGGGTAGTTGAGCAGGTCGCGTTTTTGGTTGATTTTTTGCGCAAAGGTCCGTGCGGCGTGAAAATTTGCGAGAATTACATTGCCATTGAAGGAAAACAGAGATTGGTCAAACTGAAATTGGTCGCGCGCCAGCCGGGAAACGTGGAATTCAAACATGGTCCCTCCGCCTGCTCATGAGATTTTGCCAATGTCATTATACCAATGCTGCCTTTTTTCTATATCTGCAGAGTGGGGGGAAATCCTGGCGTTGGGCTGGGTCCAAAGTTCAGGAGAGCAGGGAAGCCAGCGCAAGATGTGGATTGGTTTTGCCTTCAATTTCGATATCTTCTGCAATGATCCCGTCGGCCAGCATCGACTTGAGGGTGCGCTCAAACGCCTCTGGCCGCCAGCCAAACAGGCGAATTGCTTCGCGCTTTTCAATTGCACCGACCGAAGAAAAATACCTTTCCAGGATCCAGCGGCGTGCCTGGGGTTCGGTAATTGCTCCGGCCTGTGCGATCAAATCCGGAAAGTGGCGTGTTACGAGATCATATCGGAAGGCGTAATTCCATGCACCTGCTTCAGCCACGCCGACGGGCAGCACTTTGAACTCAATTTGTAAATCTTCCAGGGCACGGTTGAAGCGCGAATCGCTGCCTGAACCGCTTAATCGAGCCTCCTTACGCAGTGAGATGGTATCCAATGCACCTTTGCGCAGGAGAGCTTCATACACCAGACGCGCTTCATTGGTCATCAGGCCCTGCTCATACTGATCCAGGTAATCGTTTTCAGGATCGCCGTAATTGGGTGAGAGCGCGTAAAAATATGGCAAGGCTTCTAGCGACAGTATCGTGTTACGGCGGCGCAGCACGCGAGCGTAATACCAGACTTTTTGCGGTAAGAGTTCATCCTTCCAGGTCCAGGTAATGTGTCCGGGGTCGTCATGCTCATCGGCAACTGGCCGGTCGCCTGCTGCAGCAGTCCAAAGGCTTGGCATCGTGAAGCCTTTAATCGGCCAAAAAAAGACAAAGCCGCGCTTGTTGACATATTCAAGCGCTTCCGCGGAAGAAGCCAGACGTTTCCCCGGGATTGTGTTGAAGGTGATTGCTCGATACTTTTCAAGCTTCGCAGCGTTGATCATGAAAGCAATCTTACCCGCACGGCTGATTTTTCGCCAGAGGTCGGCGAGAAGAAACAAGCTCCTCAGCCGTGGGGCTTTTGAATTATTCTGCTTTAAGGATGTGTGCAAGGATATTGGAGCCGCTGCCGCCGATATTTTGCGCCATGCCAATCTTGGCTCCGGGCACCTGCGTTTCTCCGCATACGCCGCGCAGTTGTTGCACCACTTCGACGATTTGGTACATACCGGTGGCTCCGACCGGATGGCCGCGTGCCTTGAGGCCGCCGCGGGTGGCGATGGGTACACGGCCGTTGGGACGAATCTCGCCGTCCAACGCCAAACGCGGCCCCTGGCCGCGAGCGGCAAAACCTGCGGCTTCAAGCGACAATGCAGCCATGATGCTGAAGGCGTCGTGCAACTCGAAAACGTCAATGTCTTCCGGGCCAATGCCAGCCTGAGCGTAAGCTGAACGGGCCGAGCGTTCCGCAGCCATCAACCACAATGGATCTCGGCGATCGTGAATTGCAATCGTATCAGTCGCGGCAGCCGAGCCGGCCACTTTTATGGTTGGAACGCCGGGCTGGCGGAACAGCCGCTCGACTGGAACGAGCAAAGCCGCAGCGGCGCCGTCGCCCATTGGAGAAGCATCCATTAGATTAATCGGATCCGCAACCATCGGCGCGCGGGCGTAGCCTTTTTCGTCGAGTGGTTCATGAAATCGTGCAAACGGGTTGTGGACACCGTTGGCATGAGCATTGATCGAAAAAGGTGCAAAATCCTCTTTTTTCCAGCCGTATTCAAACATATACCGGCGCATGATCAGGGCATTGAGCGCGACAAATGAAAGGCCCTGGCCAGCTTCATAATCGCCGTCGGCGGCGGTTGCCAGTTCGGCGGTGATCTCTCCACCTGGTGAATCGGTCATCTTCTCAACGCCGACTGCCACGGCAGTATCCACTGCCCCGGACGCAACCGCCATCAGAGCACTGCGAAAAGCAGCCGCGCCTGAGCCGCACGCTGCCTCAATGCGCAGTGCTTCAGCGTAGCGCATGCCCACCCAATCCGCGATGTATGCGCCTAAGTGTTGCTGCTTGTTTGCCGAGCCGGACATCATGTTGCCGACATAGATGGCATCAACAGAAGACAGGTGGGCATCATCCATGGCTGCCAGCACGGCTTCACCCGCCAGTTCGCGCAGCGATTTATCCCAATGCTCTTCGACTCTGGTTTGTCCAATTCCCAAGACTGCAACTTCGCGCATTTTGTGATCCTTATTACTGTATTTCATTGGGGATTATACGAGAAATTCCTGTCAGGAGCTATCAGAATGGCGGTTGGGTGTATCGATTGTGGTGATGTATAATTCTCGGCTGGGAATAAACCAATTGACGTTTGTATTTAGTGGGAAGGTTTCATTGCAGACTGGTCGAACATACCATTTCATCATTACGATCCTGGCGATGGTATTCATATCGGGATGCGTGCCCATTCAGGATGCGACCCTAACATCTGCTACGCAAAAGCCAACTTTTGCACCAACCATCACGCCTGCGCCCAGCCCGATTCCCACAGCAGATCCAATTGAAGTCTGGATCGATCCGGATTTACCGACAGCATTTCACGATTCTCTGCAATTCCGTGAAACGATGGTTGTTACAGATTCGCGTGATCGCGCGGATTTTCAAATTACCTGGCGAGCAGATGGCGCAGAGAGTATTGATTGGGTTTTTACGCTGGCTGCGCCGTTTGCGACCCTGATCGATGAGGTCAGTTCCCAGTCCTTGCGTGCTGCATGGAAGGGCGAGAAGGTTGAGCCTTTTAGCGGTCAACCGCTCTTGATGACGGGCGAAACGAAAAGTGCATTGACCTCGATCTGGGGGGAACCGGCTGTTGGGGCAGTAAGTCTTGTTTTGGAGGATGAACTGGTCGATGCGGCCTGGGAGAAACGTCCCGGATGGGCGATTGTGCCCTTTGAGCAACTGACTCCGCGATTGAAAGTTATCCAGGTGGACGGTATGTCTCCGCTCGATCCGGAGCTGGAAATTCGTCAATATCCCCTCAAGGCGGTCATTGGTGTAATCGATGCCGCAGGGAACCCGGTTGCAGAAGCAGAAATTCCTTTCATCCTTGCAGGCAACCGTGTCTCTGAACACATTGCGCGCGTTTTCATGACTGGCACTACTGCAATGGTGCGCAATATGGCATTGCGCATGGAAGAAGAGGGTATTTTATATCCGACAGAGAAGATCGCCAGTCTGTTGAGATCTGCAGATTTGACCCACATCAGCAATGAAGTGCCGTTTTATTCAAGCTGCCCACCGGCTAAACCACTGCGTGGAGGAATGCGCTTTTGCACTCGCCCTGCATACATGCAAGTGCTTGAAGCAATTGGCGCAGACGTCATCGAACTGACGGGGAATCACTTGTTGGACTGGGGGCCTGAAGCTTTTTCCGAAACCTTGAAGCTGTATGAAACCGGTGGTTATCTGGTCTACGGCGGTGGTTGGTCGCCTGACGCGGCGAGTAAACCGTTGAAACTTGAAATTAATGGAAACAAACTGGCGTTCATTGGTTGTAATCCATCCGGCCCGGAAGCAGATTGGGCCACCCCAGATCGACCCGGTTCAGCACAATGTGATTATGACTGGATGGAAGCGCAAATCCGCGTTCTGCGTCAGCAAGGTTATTTGCCCATTGTCACCATTCAACACATTGAGGTGTACGATTACAAACCCACCTCGGCACAGCGTGTGATTTCTGAGCGCATGGCGCAGGCAGGCGCGGCGCTGGTCAGCGGCAGCCAGTCGCATTTTCCTCAGGGATTTACCTTTGTTGGCGACACGCTGGTGCATTATGGTCTCGGAAATACTTTTTTTGATCAAATGGATTTTGGGTCCAGCCGCGGCTTTTTGGATCGCAGTATTTTTTACGAAGGTCGGTTAATCAGTACGGAGCTATTTACCATCAAACTTGAGGATTATGCTCAACCGCGTTTGATGACTCCAGAAGAACGGACTGCGATGCTGGAAAAGGTGTTTGCAGAAAGTGGATGGTGATATGCGTAGGTTGGCTGCCGTTAGCATTGTTTTGATTATGGTTTTCCTGCTAGCAGCGTGCAACCTTCCGGTTGCACAGCCGGTAGTTGAGTTGCAACAACGTGAAGTAGTGAACTCAATTGCCAGTCTCACACCGTTTCAACCGCTCCCGACGGTAACCTTGACGCCCACACCTGAGTTGCAGGGACTGTGGCTTGATCCGGCTGTGCCGGAATCGCTGCGAGCAGGTCTAGCCCTTCCAGAGGGAATGGCATTAGCAGTATCTGCAGACCGTGCAGAATCACGGTTGGAACCAACCAGGGATGCCAATGCACCTGTGAAATGGTTTTATGTGCTGGCTGCGCCATTTGAGACGATCACAGATGACGTTTCCAGTTCTGATTTCTTGGATTATTGGCGCGGAGAAAATGATGATTTGTTTGATGGAGCGCCGCTGGCGGTCACACAGGCAACGTTATATGCATTTGAATTCCTTTGGGGACCGGTAGGAACTGCAAATATGCGTATAGCCATTGATTATTCTGAGCTGACGCATTTAAGGGATGAGGAAAAAGCCTGGGCTTTGCTACCATTTGACCTGCTCGAACCCGAATGGAAGGTCATCAGCATTGATGGACAAAATCCGCTTCTGCGCGGTATGGAGGAAGATGCTTACCCACTGAAGGTGCTGTTCATGTTGCATGGCCTTCACGCAGAAGAAGCCATGCAACACCCGCTGACGAACCGGGATGAGGATAAGCTTACGGTCCTGGTGATGACCGGCGTGACTGCGTTGGTGCGCGCCACGGCTGCCACCATGGATCTAAAGGGAGTCGAGTACCCGGCCAGCAGCATCCTGGACTGGTTGACCTCCGCCGATCTGGCACACACCAGTAATGAGGTATCGTTTTCACAAAGCTGCCCGCGGGCCAGTTACAGTGATACAAGCCTGCAAATGTGCTCGCAGCCGGAATACTTGCGTTTGCTGACCGAAGCCGGGTTTGATATCATCGAATTGAGTGGCAACCACCTCAATGATTACGGCCGTGAGCCGCTGGCATATACGCTCGATCTGTATGATCAGGTTGGGTTGCAGTACTTTGCAGGCGGCGGCAATTTACAGGAGGCACGCCAGCCGCTTCTGATTGAGGATCACGGCAACCGATTGGCATTTTTAGGCTGCAATCCAGCCGGTCCACCAAATGTGTGGGCGACTGAAACGCTGCCGGGAGCAGCACCCTGTGAGGATTATGCCTGGATAAAGGCTGAAGCTCAGCGTTTACGGAACGATGGCTATTTGCCAATTGTCACATTGCAATACTATGAGGCATACCGGCCCGAGCCGCTGGATTGGGAACAACGAGATTTTCGCGCGCTGGCGGAAAGCGGCGCGGTGATCATCAGCGGCAGCCAGGCGCACTATCCGATGGGGCTGGAGTTCCACGATGGCGTTTTGATCCATTATGGGCTGGGGAACTTGTTTTTCGACCAGATGCGCTACACACTACCGAATGGCAATATCACTGATTGGACAGCGCGGGAATTTATTGACCGGCATATATTTTATGATGGACGCTACATCAGCACCCAGCTGTTGACCGCCAGGTTGGAGGAATATGCGCGCCCGTGCCCGATGACGAATGAAGAGCGTGCAGAGATGCTGCGAACCATTTTCTCAGCGAGTGGTTGGTAGTGGAGGAAAAATGAAGATTTATGATTTGACAGTGACTATTCGAGCCGGTATGCCGGTGTGGCCGGGGCATCCGGGTGTGGAAATGGCGCGCATTAACGATATGGATTCTGGAGCGAATTCAAATGTTTCAAAGCTTTCGCTGGCCGTGCATACCGGTACGCATGTGGATGCGCCGGTGCATTTCCTTCCTGATGGCGCTGGGGTAGAGAGCTTGCCGCTGGATATCCTGGTTGGGCCGGTTACAGTGGTCGAATTCCCTATGGATGCTCCCGTGATCACCGCAGAGTTGCTTGAGGCAGCCAATATTCCAGCAGGGGTGAAGCGTGTGTTGTTGAAGACACGCAATTCGTCCGGTTGGAAAACGGCCACCGAATTTAATACCGCATATGTTGGCCTGGCAGCAGACGGTGCGAAATTTCTGGTGGAACGTGGGATTCAACTTGTGGGGATTGATTATCTATCGATCGCACCCTATAAACAAAGCCGGCCGACCCATGAGGTTTTGCTTAATGCCGGGGTTGTGGTCCTCGAAGGTTTGGATCTGTCAGCGGTTGCAGGCGGTGAATATACATTAGCATGTCTTCCATTGAAGTTGGAAGGGTCGGATGGCGCGCCTGCTCGCGTGATTCTATTTCAAGGGTGACCTTTTCTTTTACTGGGAGATCCAGTTATTATTCTGCAGCCTGGTCAAGGGTATATTTGACCGGCTTGAATAGACCGGCGTTAATCTGGTCATGCAAGCGATCGGGATATCGCATGGCTGCCTCAACAGCGTCAACATCTGCCAGAAGGCCAGCCATGTCAATGCCGCATTGAACCGCAGAGAAGATTTGCAGGCATTTTCGCGCACGGCTAAATAGTTTGCGCGCGCCGTTCAAATTGCCGCGCTGCAAGTGATAATATCCCACACCCACCTGCAGGATGCCGCGGTAAAGATCGCGGATAGGCCCTTTTTCGGCCCGCCAGGCAATTTCCAAAAATTCATGTGCCTCGAAGAATTTGCCGGCATTAAAATATTCAAGTCCGCGCACAACAGCATCTGGCAATTCTTGTGGGCATGGTATGGCAGGTTGCTGGAAGTCGGTTGTTTCTGGCATTCTAAAAATGTGCCAAAATTATAGCATAGGGGTGATTTCCTTCCACCCATCAGCCGGGATTTCCTGCCAAAATTGTGATAGGATAATTCTGCCTGCAGGTTTTTATCCACTCTTCCTCGAGGATGACGATGATTGATTTGCCCGATGATGAAATTCTATCTCTCTCCATGGAGCACAATTTTTGGACCTGGTCCGCGCAGGGAAAGGTCAATCCGATCCCGGTGAAATCAGCCAAGGGTGTCTATTTCTGGGATATCAACGATAAGCGTTACCTGGATTTGAATTCGATGACGATGTGCGTAAATATTGGGCACGGCGACCAGCGTGTCATTCAAGCGATCATCGATCAAGCGCAGGAATTGCCGTATGCTGCGCCGGGCATGGCGACTCGGGCACGCGCAATGTTGGGGAAAAAGTTGTCCGAGATCCTTCCTGCAGGCCTGACGCGCTACCTGTACACCCTGGGCGGAGCTGATGCCAACGAGAACGCTATCAAACTGGCGCGCGGTTACACGGGAAAGTTCAAGGTGCTTTCACGATATCGTTCTTATCACGGTGCCACCTTTGGCGCAATTTCTGTCACCGGTGATCCGCGCCGGGTGGTTTGGGAGCCGGCGGTGATGCCCGGCGTGGTGCACTTTCTCGATCCTTACCGCTACCGCTCCACCTTCCACCGCAATAATCCTGATATTTCGGACGAGGAATTCTGCCAGGATTATCTTAATCACCTTGAAGAGATCATCCAGTACGAAGGACCAGACACGATTGCCGCCATCCTGGTTGAATCGGTGACAGGCACAAACGGAGTCATTGTGCCGCCCGATGGCTATCTGCCCGGAGTGCGCAGGCTTTGCGATCGCTATGGTATTGTGATGATTTGCGACGAGGTGATGAGCGGTTTTGGACGCACAGGTGAATGGTTTGCAGTAAATCACTGGAATGTGACGCCTGACATCCTCACCATGGCAAAAGGATTGACCTCAGGATACGCACCGCTTGGGGCTGTGGCAATGAAGCAGGAAATTGCGGATACATACAAGGAGCGTGTCTACGAGGGCGGTTTGACCTACAACGGACATCCCATATCGCTGGCTGCTGCCGTTGCCACGATCCAGGTGATGCAACAGGATGGCCTGGTTGAGAAGGCCAAGGCTACCGGAAATGTGATGGCCGACATGCTTGCTGAGCTGGTGGAGCGGCACCCGTCGGTGGGTGAGGTGCGGTCGATTGGACTGTTTGGCATACTCGAACTGGTCCGCAACCGCAAGACGCGCGAACCTATGGCTCCTTTTAATGGCTCCAGCCCGGAAATGGCCGCATATAAGAAATATTTGCTGGATCACGGTGTTTTCCAATCGGTACACTGGCACACCGCGCTGCTGCTGCCTCCGTTGATTATCACACCTGAACAACTTGCCGAGGGATTTGAAGTAATCGACCGGGCGTTGGAAATCACCGACCGTGCCGTCGAGCGGTGAAACTTTTCTTGCCTTTGGTCATCTAAAGGTTTGACAATAATGATTTTTGAGGAGTCGAACATGGACTTGAATTTGACCAGCTTATCCCCGGTGGCAGAAAACAGCGACAACATGGAGCATGTGAAGGTGCTGGTTTTGGGCGCCGGCCCGGCTGGACTTTCGGCAGCACTATACGCGGCCCGTGCTGAGCTCAATCCCCTGGTGCTGACCGGCAATGAGTTGGGCGGGCAAGCTTCATTAACCTACACCATCGAAAATTATCCGGGCTTCCCGGAGGGTGTGGGCGGCAGTGAACTTGGTGAGTTATTCAAGAAACAGGCTGAGCGATTCGGCGCGCGCTTTGAATTCGATCTCGCCAATGAAGTCGATCTATCCAGCCGCCCATTCCGGGTCAAGACTTACGGACGTGAATATTTGGCCGATTCGTTGATCATTGCGACCGGTGCCAGCCCAAATCACCTGAATGTTCCAGGTGAGGAAAAAATGGTCGGGCGAGGCGTTTCCTTCTGCGCTACCTGTGACGGGTGGTTTTTCAAGGAAAAAAAGGTTGTGGTGGTTGGCGGCGGCGATAGTGCATTGGAGGAGGCTCTCTTCCTGACCCGGTTTGCGAAAACGGTTACGATCATCCACCGCAGAGATACTTTGCGAGCAGGTGCGATTTTACAGCGACGAGCTTTTGAGCACGAGAAGATCGGTTTTATCCTCGAAAGCGTGGTCACTGAGATCCTGGGGGATGAAAAGGTCTCGGGGGTGAAGGTTAAAAATGTCAAGACGGGTGCAGAATCGGTCGTCGAAACGGATGGCGTTTTCATCTTCATCGGCCACACGCCAAATACTCAAATGTTCCAGGGGCAGCTGGAGATGGATGCCAGTGGAATCATCGTTACCGATCACCTGATGCAGACCAGTGTCCCGGGCGTATATGCTGCTGGCGAGGTGATGGATTCGACTTACCGCCAGGTGGTGACCTCGGCCGGCATGGGTGCAGCTGCTGCGATCGAAGCCACGCGTTTTCTGGAACGACAAGAAGTGCGATAAGACTGATGCAAGTAAAAACGGTCTGGTTTTTCCAGACCGTTTTTTATTCGTGAGTTATGGGGTGGTAACCCCACCTGAACCCATCCAGACGATCACGCGGCTAACGCTTACCGCGCCGGCCGGTTCCCAGATGGGCTGGCCTTCGCGGGTCTGGCCGGCCGGCCGAACCGGAACGACGAACCAGCGGATGGCATGTGGCAGGTTGTCCGTTGGCCGGAAATTGGCCGGGATGATGAACTTGGTGTCGGTGACGTATTCCACCAGCTTGCGGCCGGTCCCTTCGGTGAGGTCTTCAATTGTGACGGCATAGCCTTCGTTTTCACGCATGCCGCCAACGGCCGCCCATTGAAGGGTGATCACATCACTGGCAGTCATGAAGACGGCACCATCCGCGGGAAGCAGCAAGTTGGGGGCGGCGTAGGGTGGCGGATTGGTGGGCGTGGGCGTAGGGCCAGCAGTTGGCAGGCGTTCGCACAGCGGGATCTTCAGCGTTTCGCCCTCATAGACCACATCAGAGGTCTTTCCGTTGTATTCGCGGATCGACTGCGCGGAAACATTGTAGTTAGCCGCGATTGAACCAAGTGTGTCATTTGCCGTGACGACATAATCCACCGTCTGGCAGGCTGATTCAGTCGCACGGGCTGGCTGAAGTGTTTCGGTCGGCAAAGGTGCCGGGGTTGGCGTAGGCTGCGGCACGAGCAGTTTGCTTCCAACTGTGAGGATACACTCTGTGGATAGATTGTTTTTCAGAATGATGCTGTTTACGGTCACATCAAAGGTGAGCGCAATGGAAAGGCAGGTATCATTTTGCTGCACCGTGTATTCGATGTCTGGCAGCGGCGTGGCCGACGGCTGGATCGTGTTGGTGGGCGTGATTGTGGCGGTGAGTGTTACGGTAGGTGTCAGGCTTGGGGTGGGCGTGGCTGTGGGTTCAACTACCTTGCCGGTGCCCTGCAAAATACCGTAAACCGCTCCCGCACCGATGGCGATGAACAGCAGGATCAACACCAACGCGATTGGCAGGGTGATGGTCAACTCAGGCAGTCGCGGGCTTTTTACCGCCGGTGTGCCGCTTTTCGACTCCGGCGTATTGGCCGCTGTGAATGTGCGGCCGCAAACAAGGCAACGGGTAGCGTTATCATTCAATCGCGTCCCGCAGGTTGGGCATACTTTGGTTTTGGGTGGTGTGTTTTCTGGGCTCATAATTAGTCTTTACATGAATAACCGGGGAAATCCCCGGTAAATTGGGATTATACCATAACCAATCTTTCGTCAAGAATTGGCGAAAGTGCAGCGGGAAGTGCCCGGGGCAGCTTGACTGGAATAGTTGCCTGTTCCGTGATATGCTCAGATGGTATGCAGCCGACCAGCCTGTACATCCACATACCTTTTTGCCAGCACCGCTGCGCATATTGCGATTTTAACACGTTTGCGGGTATGGAAGCACGAATTCCTTCTTACGTGGATGCTTTGTGCCAGGAGATTGCCTGGACAGGCAATTCCAGCCCGGAACGGCTCACTATTCACACAATATTTTTCGGCGGTGGCACGCCGACGTTACTTTCTGCGGAACAAGTCAACCGGATCCTGGACACCTGCCGTACCAATTTTGCAATCCTGCAGGATGTGGAAATCAGTATGGAAGCCAATCCTGGCACGGTATCGTTTGATTCTTTGTCCAGCTATCGGGCAGCTGGCGTCAATCGCCTGAGCCTCGGCATGCAATCTGCCCATCCTGTTGACCTGCGGCTGTTGGAGCGCATCCACGACACTTACGACGTCATCCGGGCGGTAAGCTGGGCGCGGCAGGCGGGGTTCGACAACTTGAGCCTGGATCTGATCTTTGGGCTGCCTTTCCAGAGCCTTGAGCGTTGGCAGCAGACATTGGAAACGGCTTTGGGATTGCAACCAGAGCACCTTTCGCTGTACGCGTTGACGGTCGAGCACGGTACTCCTTTTCAAGCCTGGGCGCGGCGCGGGTTGGTGCCACTGCCAGATGATGACCTGGCGGCGGATATGTACGAATACGCCAGCAATCGTTTGGCGCAGGCAGGTTATCGGCAATATGAAATTTCCAATTGGGCTCACGAAAGAAACGGGGAGTTTCTGGCATGCCGGCACAATCTGCAATACTGGCGCAACTTGCCCTATCTGGGATTGGGTGCTGGAGCACACGGTTATCATTCCGGTTACCGGACGATTAATGTCGCGGCAATCCCAGCATATATTGAGCGCTGCCGAATTATGCCCGCCGAACCTTTTCCAGTTGGCCCGGCAACGATCCAGGCTGAGCCGATCGACCGGTGGACCGAGATTCAGGAAACGATGATGACGGGGCTGCGCCTGACTGTCGAAGGTGTTCCGGAAGCGGCGTTTATAACACGCTTTGGCGTTAGTCTTGTAGATGTTTTTAGCGCAGAGATCGATCGATTGATCCATCAGGAACTGCTTGAATGGGCTGACAATCCACGCGCGCTTCGACTGACAGCACGAGGGCGATTGCTGGGTAATGCGGTTTTCAGGCAGTTCGTCGGTCGGGAGAAGCCTGCAGGTATCTAGCTTTCTCCCCCCCAAATTTCCTCAGGAAACGATCACCAGCGTGCCGTAACCGGTTTTCTCAATGGTTTTTTCGTCTGTCACCGGCGTGCACCATCGGAATATCCATCGAGCTTCTTCCGGCTTCATGTTAATGCAGCCGTGACTCATCATCATGCCGTAGTTGGTATGCCAGTATGTGCCGTGAAAGGCCACGCCAGTTTCGGGAACGAAGAAGGATGTCCAGGGCACGCCGGGCAACTCATAGGCGTAGATATCCGCTGTGACGCGCCCATCGCCCATGTGTTTTGAGGGCATTTTGGATTGGACACGATATTCGCCAACCGGGGTTTGGGTTGGAATGTATCCGGGTTCTGGTTTGCGATTGTCAGGTAACCCTGATGAGATTTTCGTGTGGAATACCACCTGATCATATTCGAAGGCCGTGGCTTCCTGGCGTGCCAATGAAACCTCGATGCGTTTTTTCTCTGGGGGAACATCCGGGGATAACGGGGTCAACTCTTCAGGTTGAATGATGCGCATGTGGATGGCTGGAACCGCATATTCAATTTCCAGAAGTTCATCTTTGAGTTTGTACCAGGGTTCGCCATCAGGCCCTTCGATCAAGCCGGTGATCCAGTGTGTGGAATCATAATACAGGCGATAGACTGGCTCCCATGCCCTTTTTTGGCGCGGTATGAAAGCCTGGGTGAGCGGCACACTCACCTCTGCCAGCACTCCGGCGGGATTGGGATTGGCAATGATAGAGTTCAACCGGATTTTGACCGGCTGGGTGTACGCTGAATGGATATAACCGCCCCAGACGCGGTACCACAGCGGGTTATAACCCGGACCGTATTCGGATATGACTTCATCATACACATTCACCAGTTCATCGCGCGTGCGCTGGTAGAGGATTCGACTCTTGTCATCCGGTCGCGAGTATACGCTGACAGAATTTGTTGCAATGCGGATCAGTCGGTTAGGGTCAAGATCGTCGCCGCTGCCCTGGAATGGGCGGTAAGCCAGCCCGGTAAGTGAAATGCCGGCAAGCTTTAAAAAATCGCGGCGGGTCATTTTTGCATTGGTCATGGTTCGATTATAAAGGGTTTTTACAACTTTTTTCTTAATAATTTTTTCATTCGAAATGCTTTCAACCCGGGTAAGGATGCGTTATAATCAAAAAGCATCGGGGATGACAGGCTTCGACGGAGGAGGCTGGTCCCGGATTGCGAGCCGAGAGGTGCCGACCTCGTAAACTCAGCACAAACCTTAAGTGCCAACCGCACTTCCTACGCTGCTATGCCCCTCGCTGCATAAGCGAGAGACTTAGCTGCATGACCTCCGCGTGAGGTCACGTCTGCCCACCTCGCTCCCTGGCCGGTGGTGGAGCGGGCGTCACAAAGCCACGGGTGCCGACCGGACTGCCGCGATCTGGTCGAAAGAGGACTTTCGGGTCCAAGCGGCTGGCGGGTGGCCCGTTTTGCCTGACTTCAGGTCACCCGCGAGATGAAAGCTAGGCTACGCTCGTAGATATTCGAGGGTCTAATCTTTCGGACGCGGGTTCGATTCCCGCCATCTCCACCTGATCCAACAAAAAGCAGCCCTTGCGGCTGCTTTTTGTGTTTTCTTTATGCTCCGGTGGTCGCCCTGAATTGCGCGGCCGTGCGGACGCTTTCCACAGGAAAATGCCCAACGGCGGTTTCGTCGGATAGGACAAAACCCTGGTAAGCCTGTTGCAGCGCGGTATACATGGCGGTGATTTCAGAGCGCGTGGGCGTTGGTTTCTCGGTCATGTGCTCCAGCACCTGGCCGGCCAGCATGGCTGGCATGGGCAGGATGGCGACAATTTCAGAAAAACGGAACGCGGCTGCTGCCATACCAACCGGACCTAATTCTGCGCCAAGATCTCCCCGGCACAGCCAGACTTCGTCGGCTTCCATCGCGATCTTTTGCGCATCTTCAACCGCCTGCCTGCGTTCCAATTTGGCGATCAGGTAAATCGTCGCGCCGATCTGTTTCCGGTAGGCGATCATTTCCTCAACGTCTTTTACGTAGGAGATGGCATAGCGCACAAACGGATATTGCTGCGTAGCAGTCAAGACAGCCTTATCTTTATCGGCCAGACCTTCAGCCCGGAAATGAGATTCAGCAAAAGTGATCCCTTTGTGCGCGGCGATAGTGCCGCCCTGTGTGACGCGCGCCAGGAGGAAATCCGCCCCGATTTCCTCAATCTCCAGCAGCACTTTGGCGTCGTTCAAGCGCAGCTCACGGGTGGATAACGGCGCAGCGGCGAAGAAATCACTGTGCGGCACGGGTAAAATGGTAGGGTTGTGGCTGGTCGACGCATGAATTAGCTTAACATTTAGGCCAGCTTTCAATTCGGCGGTTGGGAACTGCCCCAGGCGCCATTTGCTGCCCTGCAGATCGACAACCACCGGTAAGGACAGCCTGTTCAGATCGAAAAAGGCGCGCAGGCGTTCAATCCACACGACAACTTCGGTGACGCTCAAGTGTGAACTGTTCAGACGGAATTGAGTCGCGCCGGCTGCAATCATTTCCTGCCATGTTTCCGGGCTGGCACAGGCAGGCCCGAGGGTTGCGATGATATCGTAGGTCATTGTGAGTTACACCTGGCAAATGATGCCCTTGAGATAGGCGCCTTCGGGAAAGTTGAGCGCGACCGGGTGATCGGGTCCCTGGCGCAGCAGGTCGATGATACGGGCGTTCACACCGGCATCCAGCGCGGCACCGGCAACGATCTTTTGGAACAAATCTGCTGAAATGCCACCCGAGCAGGAGAAGGTCGCCAGGAGACCGCCCGGGGTGAGCAGCTTGAACGCCAAAAGGTTAATATCCTTATATCCGCGCGCAGCTTTTTCGGCTTGCGCAGCAGTGGGGGCGAACTTGGGTGGATCCAGTACGATCAGGTCAAATTTGCGTGCGCGGTCGCGCAGGTCTCGCAGCACATGGAAGACGTCGCCCTGCAACCATTCGGCGCTTTCAGCGGGCAGCGCATTGGCTGCCAGGTTTTGCCTGCCCAGTTCGAGCGCATCAGCCGAGGCATCCACCGAAAGCACGCTGGTTGCGCCGCCCTGCAGGGCGTACAGACTGAAACCGCCGCTGTAGCTGAAGCAATTGAGCACGCTGCGCCCGGCGGCCAATTCGCCGACGCGCCGACGGTTGGCGCGCTGGTCAAGATAAAAGCCAGTTTTCTGGCCGGTTGCCAGATCGACGGCGAAGGTCAGGCCGTGCTCATGAATCCACAGCGGGTTCGGCGGCGGATTGCCTTGCAGCACGCCGGTTCGGTCGGGCAGCCCTTCGAGCTGGCGCACGTCCACGTCCGAACGTTCGTAGATATTGGCCACGCCGGTCAGGTCGGCCAGCAGCCTTACCAGCAGGTCGCGGTGGGTCTCGATGCCGGCGCTGAGGATTTGCAGCACCAGCCAATCGGCGTACCGGTCGACGACCAGGCCGGGCAACCCATCTGATTCGCCGTGAATCAGGCGGTAACTGTCGGTTTCACCGGGAGAAATCACAGCGCGCCGCAGCTCGATTGCCCGTTTGATGCGCGCGCGGAAGTAGGTTTCATTGATTTCCTCGCCAGGGTCCCAAGTCCACACGCGCGCGCGAATCTGCGATACCGGGCTGTAGGCTGCACGCCCAAGCCAGTCGCCGCTGGCATTGCGCACCTCAATGGTATCGCCTGCCTGCGGGTTGCCGTTGACCTGGCCAACTGCGCCGGAATAGATCCACGGGTGCCGGTGCAGGACGGATTTGTCACGGCCAGGTTTGAGGATCAACGATTTGACGCTCATCCTTCCACCAGTTTGCGCAGTGCAGCTTCATCCAGGATGGGCACGCCGAGCTCGCGGGCTTTTTCGAGCTTGGAGCCGGGTGCTTCTCCTACCACCAGATAACTGGTTTTCTTGCTGACGCTGTCTGTGACCTTGCCGCCGTTCGCCTGAATGTATTCCTTGATGCCTTCGCGGGAAAAGCCGGGCAGCGTTCCGGTGACGACAAACACCAGGCCCTTCAGGGGTTGTCTGCCCTCTGCAGCCGTGGCGCGCGCAGCCATCATGGGCCAAACACCGGCTGCTTTGAGTTTGGCAAGCACTTGCTGGTTTTGCTCTCGTGCAAACCAATCGACGATTGCGGCAGCGATGTTTGGGCCGACGCCTTCGATCTGCTGCAATTCTTCTGGCGTGGCCCGGCCAAGCGAATCAAGGTCGGAGAAGTGCGCTGTCAAATCGGCCGCCAGAACCTCACCCACACCACGGATGCCGAGTGCGTTGACCAGGCGGGCCAGCGGCTGCTGGCGGGATTTTTCGACAGCCTGCAACAGGTTATCTACCTTTTTCGCGGCAAAACCATCCAGTTTCAGGAGATCTTCGCGCCGCAGGGTGTAAATATCAGCCACGTCGCGCACCAGTCCTTCGCGGGCAAGCTGCTCGACAATCTTGATGCCCATGCCGTCGATATCCATCGCACCGCGCGAGACAAAATGCTCCAGGTTGCGCACCAGTTGGGCCGGGCAGGCTGCGTTGACGCAGTACCAGGCCACCTCGCCTTCGAAATGTTCTACCGGCTGATCGCATGCCGGACAGGTTTCGGGCGGCTGGTAGGGCCATTCCTGGCCTGTGCGCGCATCCACCACCGGGCCAATCACATAGGGGATTACGTCACCGGCGCGCTTCAGCATCACCCGGTCGCCGACACGGATATCCTTCTCGGCGATGTAGTCAAAATTGTGCAGGGTGGCCTGTTTAACCACGACGCCACCAATCTCAACAGGTTCAAGGATGGCGTAGGGCGTCAGCACGCCGGTGCGTCCGACGTTGACGCCGATATCATTCAGCCGCGTAGTGACTTCGCGCGCCGGGAACTTAAAGGCAATCGCCCCGCGCGGATCTTTGCCAACAAAGCCCAGATCGGAAGCCAGGCGGAGGTCGTTTATCTTAATAACAGTGCCATCAATTTCGTACGGCAATGCATCGCGTTTTTCGCCGATTGCATTGCAGGCGGCTATCGCGGATTCAAGATTGGGTTGCAGGCTTGTTTCTGAGGCGACTGGAAAGCCCAGCGCTTTGAGGTATTGAAGCACCTCCCATTGAGAAGTTGGGGTTGGACCATCCGCGGCAACGATCTGGTATACATACAGCGTCAAAGGGCGTGATACGGTTAGCGCAGGATCGAGCTGGCGCAGTGAACCGGCGGCTGTGTTGCGGGGGTTCAGGTAGGTCTTTTCACCGGCATCCTGCAGGCGCTGGTTCAGCGTCTCGAAATCCTTGAGTGTGATAAAAGCTTCACCGCGCACAACAAAGTAGTCCGGAACATGCGGTCCATCTGCGGAAACCGGGATGCGCAATGGCAGTGCTTTGACTGTGCGCAAGTTGGCAGTGATATCTTCGCCGACCTCGCCATCGCCGCGGGTGGCTCCCTGAACAAAAGCGCCACCGCGGTAGGTCAGTACAACGGTCAAGCCATCAATTTTCGGCTCGACCACAAATTGTGTGCTGCGGACGCGCTCGTCTAGCTTCACAATACGTTCCATCCAGGCGCGCACACCGTTTGAATCAAATGCATTTGCCAGGCTGAGAATAGGGGAGGGATGAGGTACTTTAACAAACCGATCTAATGGCGCTCCACCGGCGCGCTGCGTGGGGGAGTCGGGTGTAATCCATTCAGGGTGTTCTGTTTCAATGGCTTTTAACCGTTCCATCAGCCGGTCATATTCAGCATCGCTGATCAGCGGCGCATCTAGTACGTGATAGCGATAATTATGAAAGTGGATCTCCCGGCGGAGACGGTCCAATTCCTGCTGCAGAGTTTCGGCGTGTTGCATATACACCATCCTTTTCATGCGTTATTATAGTGCAAGTTGTTTCGCAGGCTTAATCAATCAACTCCAATCAGGACATTCATCGCATTGTAGAGAATGATTTTCTTTGCTACACTTATTTCATTACAATGGAGGTTTCTATGAATGCAGGGAAGACAATTGCCTATATCATTGCAGCCATATTGATCCTCTTTGGCGTGCTGTTTATCTGGGCGACCTTTAGCCCGGAAGGAAATACAGGTTGGCTGGTGGTTGGGGTCATCAGCGTTGCGATCGGTTTGGGGTTGATATTCCTGGCTGGTCGGAAACGTCCCGACTCGGAAAAACAGGATGTAAATGTCAAGATCGATTTGAGCGGTGATGTCAACCTGGACACGCTCAAGTGCAAGTCGTGCGGGGGCACCTTGACTTCGGAAAACATCAAATTGGTCGCGGGAGCTCCATTCGTGACCTGCCCATATTGCAACACCACTTATCAACTGACCGAAGAACCGAAGTGGTAAGCCATTACCCAGGGAGGGTGAAGCATGAAGCGTTACCGTTGGTGGGGAATTCTAACGGCGCTGCTGCTGCTTGTGACCATGTTGCAGCCAGCTGCCGCGCAATCCTATTACTTCCAGGTTGAAGAACAAACTGTCAACTTCTATATTGACGCGGACGGCACCGCGACGATTGAGTACATCTTCCACTTCGCCAATGAAGCCAGTGGCGCGGATATTGATTTTGTGGATATTGTCATGCCGCAGGATTCGCGCTGGAGCGTCAACAACGCCACTGCAGATCTGAATGGCAACGCAATCACAAAGATTGCTATCTCTGATTATCTCGATAACGCAGTGATGCTCGATCTGCGGCCAAATGTCATCCTGCCTGGCCAGAAGGGTGTGGTCGGCTTTCGAATTACCGGTGTAAAGGATATCCTTTACAATGCCGATGAACAAATCAATGGCGAAGATTATGCCAGTTTCCAGTTTCAGCCGAACATGTTTGAGCCGGGCACGGTGACAGGCCGCACAAAAATGACTGTCACCCTGTTCCTGCCACCGGGCTTGAAGCAGGAAGAACCACGCTATTATCCCCCCGAGGGATGGCCGGGCACGAGTGATCCCAATGAATCAGGGTTCGACAGCGCCGGCGGGGTGTATTACCGCTGGTACAGCGAAGATGCCAGCACATTGGACTCTTACATCTTTGGAGGTGCATTCCCGGCACGCTTAATTACGAATGCCGACGCGATTCGCAGCCCGGAAGAATTTAACCAGGCACCCGTAGTCAGCGTGGGCGGTGATACCTGGGACAATATTATGGGGTTTGCCTGCTGCGCAGGCTTTGGCGCGCTTTTCATCGCCATTTTCTATGCTTCGATTCGCGGCAGCCAGAAGCGCAAACTGCAATATATGCCGCCCAAGATCGCGCTGGAAGGCAACGGCATCAAGCGCGGCCTGACCGCCGTGGAAGCTGCCATCCTGATGGAGCAGCCGCTCGACAAGATTCTGATGATGATCCTGTTCTCTACCTTGAAAAAAGGTGCAGCAGAGGTTGTCACCAAGGAACCGCTAAAACTGAAACTCACTGTGCCGCAGCCCGCGGATTTGCGCACTTATGAGGTTGATTTCTTGCAGGCGATGGAAAAAGCCACGCCCAAAGAGCAGCGCGCGGCTTTGCAGGAGATGGTAGTCTCGTTGGTAAAAAACGTTCAGACGGCTATGAAGGGCTTTAGCTCGAAGGAAACCATCGCGTATTACAAAGACATCATGAAGAAGGCCTGGGAACAGGTGGAGAGCGCTGAAACTCCTGAAGTCAAGGTCCAGAAGTTTGATGAGGCGATGGGCTGGACGATGCTGGATGACAAATTCAATGACCGCACCCAAAAGACCTTTGGCAGCGGCCCGATCTTTGTGCCCAACTGGTGGTGGCGTTGGGAGCCAAGCGTGCATCCCTCCAGCTTTGGCGGCGGCACGGTGGCCACATCAGGCGGCGGGGTGAGCGTTCCGAGCGGCTCGTCTGGCGGTGGCGGCACGACCATTTCGTTGCCCAGCCTGCCCGGTGGCTCTTTTGCTGCCTCGGTGGTGGGTGGAATCGAGTCATTCTCATCCGGTGTGGTGGGTGACATCACCAGTTTCACCGGTGGAATTACCAATAAAACCAATCCAATTCCGGTCAGCAGCGGCAGCGGCAGCTACCGCTCTACCGGTGGCGGCGGCGGTGGACGATCGTGTGCCTGTGCCTGCGCGTGTGCCTGTGCTGGCTGCGCCTGCGCATGTGCCGGAGGTGGCCGTTAATGGGTTGGCCGCAGGTGTTGAAATCAGCGCTCGCTTTCACGGACAGCCGTGGTGTGATTGCACCGCCAAAAGCGGGTGTGTATCACTTCCTGCGCAAGCAGCCTGATGAAAAAGTGCGCGCACACCTGCGGGTTAACCCGGATGGAAGCGGGTTATTGCTGGTCAATGCGGCGCGGATTTATCATTTTAATCCTTCAGCCACATTCATGGCTTATCTTGCGCTGTCTCACACCCCGCGCAGTCAGGCGTTGAAAAGTCTTTCAAAGGCGTTCAATGCGCGCCGCGATGTTCTGAGCGCTGATTATGACCAGGTGGCAGAACGGGTGGAAAGTTTGCTTGCACCAGACGGACCCTGCCCGGTTCACGAAATGGATCTGGATATCCTGCCTCCCTTCTCAGTAAGGCCGAGTGCGCCATACCGAATGGACCTGGCGCTGACTTACCAGTGCAACAATGCCTGTTCGCATTGTTACAACGCGCGGGCACGTTCTTTCCCCCAGTTGAGCACAAAAGAATGGTTCAAAATACTCGATCAGCTCTGGGACATAGGCATTCCGCACATCGTCTTTACTGGCGGTGAACCGACTCTGCGGAGCGATTTGCCGGAATTGATTGCACACGCAGAACGTAACGGCCAGATCACCGGGATTAACACCAACGGCCGGCGATTGAAGGATGCTGATTTTGTCAAAACGCTGGTGGATGCCGGCCTGGACCATGTTCAGATTACACTGGAATCGCATCTTGCCGAAATTCATGATGCATTGGTGGCGCACCGAGGTGCCTGGTATGAAACAGTTTCGGGATTGCGCAATGTGCTGGCAACGCGACTGTACGTGATGACCAACACTACACTCCTTCAACGAAACGCGCCGTTCCTGGCAGAGACGCTTGATTTTCTGGCAGAAACAGGTGTTCCGACGGTCGGCCTGAATGCCTTAATCTATTCAGGACGGGGCGAAACTGTGGGTACCGGCCTGAAAGAAAGCGAACTTCCTCCACTTCTGCGCCTGGCGCAGGAGAAGACTGAAGCAAACCAACAACGCCTGATCTGGTATACGCCAACACAATACTGCCACTTTGACCCGATGCAGCTGGAATTGGGCGTGAAAGGTTGTACGGCTGCGCTGTATAACATGTGTGTTGAACCTGATGGCAGTGTTTTACCCTGCCAATCGTATTACCAGCCCCTGGGTAATTTACAGACCGATGCATGGGAATCGATCTGGAATCATGAACTGGCAGTATCCCTACGCGAACGAAAGGAATTACCTCTCGATTGCCTGAGTTGTGCGCTGTTGGCCGAGTGCGGTGGTGGTTGTCCGCTGGCTCGCAGCCATCAACACCCGGTGAAACCCGTCCTGTCTATTCATGCCTGATCTGGAGAGATAATATGCCGAATCTCTTTTCAAACCTGTGGAATCGTTTTTTCCCGAATGCGCAACCATTGCCGCCAGGGATCCATTCATATCAAGCACCTGCCGACGCCAAAAATCCATTGCGGATGCATCTGCGGATTGATCCAAATGGGACTGGCCTGTTGATCCTCAATGCCAGCACCGTGCTTCACCTGAACCAGACCGCAACGGAATATGCATATCATTGGATCCACAATACACCCGAGGACGACATCATACGACAGGTCACGGATCGGTATCGTGTTACACCGGAAGAGGCAAGAAAGGATCTACTTAATTTTCGCGAGCGCATTCAGGTGCTCAGCGAAATGACTGACCTTGATCCAGTTACGTTTCTGGGTATGGATCGAATTGAACCGTACTCTGGAGCAATTTTTGCACCGTACCGGTTAGATTGCGCCTTGACCTACAAAGTGGAGGACGGCGCGATGAAGGGTGTAACTCCGCTTGACCGGGTCAAACGCGAATTGTTGACAGAAGAATGGGGTCAGATTTTGCAAAAGGCTTGGGACGCGGGCATTCCGCATGTGGTTTTTACAGGCGGTGAACCGACCCTGCGGCCTGACCTACCGGAGATCATTCAGAAAGCCGAAAGTCTTGGATTGGTAACCGGTTTGCTCACCAGCGGACTGCGACTTTCTGAACCAGCCTATTTGCACCGCCTGTTGGCCTGCGGGCTGGATCATGTCATGATTGTGCTTGATCCTCACAATGAACAGGCGTGGGAAGCGCTGCGTGACACGCTGGCTGAGGATATCTTCGTCACTGTACACCTCACCATTACACCAGAGATTGCAGCGACCGCCGTCAATGGTGTTGAACAATTGAGCGAAATGGGTGTGCGATCAATTTCCCTGAGTGTGGCCAGCGACGATCTCCTTGCAGTAATGAACGAAGCGCGGCAAAGGGCCCAAGAATTGGGAATGAAACTGGTGTGGGATCTGCCGGTACCATATTCTGCGAAAAACCCGTTTGCGCTTGAACACGAAGATGATCAGCTGCCCCCGCAGGGTGAAGGCAAAGCCTGGCTTTACGTTGAGCCGGATGGGGATGTACTTCCTTCACAGGGAGAGCTGCGCGTGCTGGGCAATTTCCTCTCCGATGAATGGTCTGCGATTTGGAACAACCGATAAGCCATGCTCACTCCACAGGCCTGGCACAGGCGTTTCACCCAACAGGCGCGCTGGACGGAAGAGATCCGTCGCTATGTAGTTAAAGAGGCTGGCCTTGGGAAAGCCCATTTTATTCTGGAAACAGGGTGCGGCACAGGGGCCGTTTTGGGTTCGATGCAGCACCTGATGCCTGCTGCGCGTTTTTTTGGAATCGACCTTCGACTGGATTACTTGCAAGAAGCACAGCAATTTGCACCGCAAAGCCATTTGGCCGCAGCTGATGGGGCTGTTCTTCCGTTTCCGGATGACAGCTTCGAGGCAGTGATTTGCCATTACTTTTTGTTGTGGGTAAAATCGCCTGAAGCCATCCTAAGTGAGATGAGGCGTGTTACACGCCCGGGCGGAATGGTGGTTGCGCTAGCTGAGCCGGATTATGGCGGTCGAATCGACTATCCCGCTGCGTTGGCTGATCTGGGACGGATGCAGGGACAGGCACTGCAAATCCAGGGGGCTGATCCGCAGATGGGGCGAAAACTGGGAGCCTTATTCCAACAGGTTGGTTTGACGGAAATTCACATTGGGGTGATGGGCGGCCAGTGGAATGAGGCCCCCGGATTTGAGGCCTGGGAATCAGAATGGGCTGTGCTTCAGGCAGACCTGGGGCACACCTTGCCGCCCGAGAAATTGAATTGGCTGCGCAGCCTGGATGCGGCTGCGTGGCAAAAAGGTGAGAGGGTCCTGTTTGTGCCAACGTTTTATGCTTGGGGACGAGTCTAGCGCAGAAGGGTTGTCAAAACGCGCATTCGCGCGTATAATAGCGATCGTTGTTCGGGGCGTGGCGCAGTCCGGCTAGCGCGCTTGCATGGGGTGCAAGAGGTCGAAGGTTCAAATCCTTTCGCCCCGACCTAAGGCAGATTACATAGTCAAATCAGCAGGACAAAGAGGTCTTTGGTAGGCATCTGGAGGAAAAAGATGGCAACCAAAGACCTCTTACTTTCTCAGGCAATCGAAGGCTTTCTCATGGCCCGCCGCGCCGATGGTTATAGCCCGCAAACCGTCGAACAGTACCAGTGGGCACTCAGTATGCTGGGGCAGGTGGTGGATAAGCCGCTTTGCCAGGTCACTGTAGACGACCTGCGCCGTTTTATGGCGTCGGTTCAGGAAAATCCGCACCTTTCCCGCACATCTGTCTTTCATGTGTGGAAAGCGCTGCGGGCTTTCTACAAGTGGACTGAAACAGAAGGCCTGTCAGATCGCCCCGATAAACTTCTCACCAAACCCCGCTTTGCCTACCGCGAAATCCAGCCTCTATCAGAAACCGAAATCAAAGCCCTGCTCAAGGCGATTGACCGCACCGCCCCATCCCTGGGAAAGCGCCAGGCCTTCACCATGCCACGATCTACAGCGCACAGAGACCGCGCTATCGTCATGCTCCTGCTGGATACCGGTATCCGCGCCTCTGAGTTGTGCCGGCTGACCATCAAAGATATCGACCTGCAGAATGCCACAATTATCGTGCGCCCGTTTATGTCCGGGATCAAATCCCGTCCCCGCATTATTCCCATCGGCAATGTTGCCAAAAAAGCCCTCTGGCGCTATTTGGCCGTTCGCAATACTGAGTACAAAGGCGATGAATTATTTTTCAGCCGTGAAGGCCATCCGCTGGATCGCGATTCACTCAGAAAGTTATTGGTGCGATTGGGTAACCGCGCCGGCGTGCCCAATATCCACCCTCATCGGTTTCGGCACACCTTTGCGATTCAGTATTTGCGCAATGGCGGCGACGTGTTTACCCTCCAGCGCATCCTTGGCCACACGACACTGAGTATGGTGCTCCACTACCTGGCTCTTGCCGATGCCGATACCCAATCCGCCCACCGCCGCGCCAGCCCGGTGGACAACTGGCGGTTATAAGCCTGGATATCCCAGTACTCTAAGCTGATTGCCAAATATGCCTGTTATTGCAACGACCACAGTCCCAGAACCGTTGCCGTCAATCTGCTGGTTAAAGGTGAAAGATATTGTTTCCGGTGACGATGACGTTTTATATACTACACGGTGATACGTCAACGTACTGAGTGTAATTGCACCGGTTGTTTCGGATGGCAGTACGTAGTAGCTCGACCCTGCTGCTAAAAAGTATGTATCGGAGTATGGTGATGATGCAGATGGTGAGATATTCTCTGCCGTCCAGGATGCCGCCACACCAGAATTTGCCAGGATGTTTGTCAAATCGAATTGTCCCTGCCAGACATTGTATGTTCCAGACGTTGCCGTAACTGAAAAATTAAACGTTTGTGTTCCCGTTGGCGGATTCTGAAAATAATATGCCACCGGTGCGGCGCGTACACTGCCCGTATTGTATCCGGCTATATAAGTCATGTTCTGCCCGCCAATTTTTACATTTGATACCACATCCCCGTTTCTCCGGCAGATCAGAACGACCAGCATCATACATGACGGGTCAATCGTAACATTGGCCGATACTGTAGACCCGCCAGCAGGTGTCCCGCTATAGATAGATCCATACGTGAGCAAATTTGGAAGTGGCATTATCTCACCTTTGTGCAGAGCAAAGACAAAGTAACCTGTTTAACCGTACTGGCACTTTCCACATTGAATGCCAGCCAGTCGCCCTTATTCAACAACAGCCTCTGGCTGGTATTCTGGTTCTTCTGTGCCGATGACAAAGTCGGTTTGACGCTGGACAGGATGATATCTCCAGACGTTGGCGGAAAATTGGCATAAGTGTCGCGCCAGATACCCACTACAATTGAACCGCTTGCATCTCCCACGATGCGCCAGCCGGTAAGGTAACAATCTACAGGAACTTCTACATAACCCTTGATGCCAGTAGGTACTACTTGAACACCGTCACCGATGACCATCTGAATTGAAAATTCTTTTTCATTGCTTCCTGCCCAGATGCGCTCATCGGTAATATTACCCGCCGCAATTGTGCTGACCGCCGCCCCAACATATACCTGAGCAAGCGAGATTTCCCAAATCGTCGAGGACTGCGTAACATTGGGCGGTGTTGGAGATGCAGCAGGTGTGCCTGTTAACACTGCTAAACCAATTGTATTGTTTGTCCAGTCCAGGCGCACAACCACGCGGTCAATGCGTGGGTTGCTTGGATTGCTCGCCACAATACTCAGAGTAACCTCGGTGTCATTTTCATAAAAGTGCCCCATGATCCAGGCGCCGCCGGTACGTACTTTGACCTGCATACCGGTTGAGTCTGCATATACTTCCAGTTTGTTAAGCCAGTCATACAATACACCGGTGGAAATCCACTGTCGCGCCATTTTGCTCCATTGAGATTCGAGGACTGTAGAACCAGCTCCGGCATCGAAGGGAAAATATGTTTGTGCCATTATCGCACCTCCAAGAGTGTCAAGCTGTCTTCTGTTTTATCCATACGCTGATAGATACCCGGTTTGTCTGTTTCAGATGCAATGGTTACATCTTCTGCAACACCGTCGTACTTTATTGAAATCTGTCGAATTGTTTCGTTATAAACGATGCCATCAAACACAACAGACACAATATCTCCTAATCCTATATTGTCCAGCGAGGCATTTGCCGAAAATTGAATACGCTGTTCTTTTTCGCTTTGTTCAGTCAAGTATTGGCTTGCCGACTGATTGAGTTCATTTGTGTCACTGGTATTGCGCTGATCTTTCCACGCTTCTATGCGCCCCCAGCGTGTAATGCTGGTTGAATTGCCACTCTCTATAATGACCCGGCTTGTGCCTTCGCCGCCACCGCCTACATAGACATAATTACCGGCAGGCGCGGAACAAACGCGCGCAAACCGAATCAGGTTATTCATTTCACGGCTGAATATTGCAGTTAATGTTTTATCTGCCGGTTGAAATACCTGGAATTGTAACCCGACAACGCGGACACCTAATCCCCCCAGTAATGCAAGGTTTTGCAACATACTCAGTAAAGGCACAAACCTGCCACGCGCTGTGACCGTTGCACCGCGCCCCTGATCTGCGGCCTGTGTCAATCCATTGATTTTTCGCTCCGTTTTTGCGCCCGCTCCGGCATGATAATACACGTACTGGTGCATGACTGTTTCAATGGCTCCGGTTCTCACATCATGATCTGTACTGGTATAAGGCGGGCCAGATGGTACAGGTACAATCAGTCGTGTACTCAGTAAGTGAAGGTCATCGGTAATGTTGATATTATGCAAATCGTCCTCTTCATTCCAGTTTCTCTCAATGGAAAGGATTGGACCGGATATTAGATTTGTACCATTTCGTCTGACGAGCAAGCGGTACAGCGTGCCAAATAAATCCACATCAGGTAAAAGACTGGTCGGAACGACAATCCGACCTTTTCCCGGTTCGTTGAAACGCAGTGTTAGATCAAGGGTTTCAAAAGGCAATTGTCCAATGCGCTGTCCGGTCATCGTTTCAATAAACACTTCGTACTCTGCCATATCACACCGTCAGATATCTGGCCGCAAAAGAGATTATCACCGAACTGTTAGCAGATGTTCCAGCGGTGACAATCTTAAGTTGATTGCTCCCAGGCTGGATTTTCCACAAACTGGATGATGCGCTCAATAACGAAAACGCACTGTTGCCGTTGATCTTTATACTCAGTATTTCCGGGTGGGTGTCGATGGTCAAAATATCAGACGCTGTCATCGTAAGCGCTGGAAAATTCATCGTCTTGCCAGTGGTCACATTTTGAATTTCCAGCGCCGTCAGCGGTCCGGTTGCGGTAATCAGCGGATAGGCTTCTACTTCGCCCGGATTGTTTACTGAGACATTGCCGTCAATTGTGCCTTTGGAAATGTGCAGCGGAAAGAAAGAGGACTGAAAAAACAGTACAGGAGAATCAAGTGCAAAGACATAATCCTGATACTGCTCATCCTGCCAGTAAGGCTGCAGGGCACGCAGGCGCAACCCAATTTTTTGCCACCCAGGGCCGCTGTTTCTTCCATCCCCCTCAAGCCCGCCTGCATAACGGCATTTCAGGATTCGTGTATTACCAAGATCGTCCATCACTTTCAGCGTGCCGTCCCCAATGCGTGGGTTCCAGTACTTTGCACACAGACGCAGGGCATCTTGCAGCGATTCTGCTTTTACAAGCAGTGGCAGAAACACCTCGCGCACATCTGCCCGCAGTCCTGTAAGCAGTCCTACTTCTCCGATCCACTTTTCATCGCGTTTGAATGGAGGCATGAGATGACCGGAAACTTCTTCCATAAGCAGGAATGGATCAGTCATAAGGTCAATCGTGTTATTGTCGGGTGTAATCCAATACCATTTCATGAGTACATCCATTCCAGTTATTTCATGGCATTCCCAAAGGATTCTGGTGTAAAGGTTGTATCGCGGAAGATTACCTGCACATTTTGAATCGTCATACCGGAAGTTGCATTTGGAACAATTGTTCCGCTTTGTCTCGGAATAAACAGTTCTGGTCCGCGTTCGCCAACCAAATACAATTGCCCGGATTCAACCGGTCCGCCGGAAGCGCGCTCTTCTGGATAGTACAATAAACCTGGTTTAGGGGGGTTAGCATTGTCTGTCATTCTACCAGTGCCGATGATCCAGGAAGGCAGCGATTGAACATCAAAGCCAATTTTTATTCTTATTTCTTCGGGCAGTGCCAAAAGCTTATCATATAACTCTTGCGCCTTTGTAGTCACATTCTCCAATTCGGATTGCATATCGGCCAATCCTTCATCTTTGATTTTTTGCAATCCATCTTTGAAAGCGCTCAAATCTTTGGTGCGCGCATATTGATCTACCAGGCTTTGCACGGCATCTTTGAATTCCAATTGAGACGTGTAATTGGTGCCTAAAACCTCATCCACCACACCCAGAGCTTCACGAAATGCCGTTGATGATTCAACAAATCGTTGTCCCAATGCAGCATGCACTTCAGATGCTGTGTTGTTTACCCAGTCATCCATTTTGCTTTTCAGGGCGTCATATTGATCAATTAAACCTCCCAATTCATCAATTTGAGCCTGTGCATTAATACCAATCATTGCCAGATTACCGCTCATATCGTTTGTGGCCAGTGAAACATCGGTCAATGATTGAGAAGTTTCATCAAGTGACTGTTTCATCCTATACAGATATTCAGTTTGAGTTAGCATACTATCTGCTAATCCGGCAGATTGCATCGCAGCAGCATACTCAGTATAGGAGGTGGATGCCCGTAAAAGCGCATTGGATAACTCATCCGCACTGGCAGCGGCAATGCCTTTTTTATCCACAAACAATTTTGCAATTTCAGCAATACCGCCCTGCTTAAAATCAATCTTGAGATTGTTATTCACTCGTTCCTGGGCAGCGCGGTATTCATTCAGGATCTCTGTGGCATTTTTTCCTGTGGAAATCTGTTTCTCGAAGAAGTCAGGCCATGTGCTTTTGACCGCTTCTACTCCCTTTTTGTTGGTTTGAACAATTTGTTTGTTCCATTGTGCCCATACTGCTACAACTGCGCCAACAGCCAGAGCAATGCTGCCCAGTGTGATTGCAATAGGAGATAATCCGGCTGCTCCCAGTGCAGTTGTCAGACTCATTCCTGACTGAAAAGCTTTCATTCCAGTAGCCAGATTAGGCAGAATCCCGATAATTTTGCTCGCTCCCCCTACAATATCACTCAGTGTGCCAAAGATCAGCGGACGTAAAGCGATAAATGCTCCAAAGCCTAAAACCAGTTTTTGGGTGCCTTCATCCAGCCCGCTAAACCAGGTCACCAGAGAGCGAATTCCTTCAATAATATCTTTTACCACATTGGCAAACTGCTTGCCCCATTCCTGTAACTGAGTTTTGAACGTTTCACTGGAGAGCAAATTGGTCAGTTCGATCAGAAATGGGCGCAATTCTTCAATTGCCCCACTGGTAAATTCTCGCAATGAGATGGATTTCAATTCCGCCAGACTGGTAGTTAAACCGCTGATCGTTTCGGCGCCTCGTTTTCCTGCACCTCCATAAAATTCTTCAAAAGATGACAGTATGGCATTAATTGCGTCATCGGCTGGGATCAAGCCTTTTTCAATCATCTTTGTAATTTCAGCAGTAGACTTTCCAAACGCGCCTGACAGAACTTCATAAACGTTGACACCTGCATTTACCAACTGCAAGATTTCCTGCCCGGATAATTTGCCTTTTGCGCGAATCTGCCCCAGTGCCAGCGAAACTTGATTCATTACGTCACTGGTGGCACCAGAACCTGCGGCAAAATCCAACATTGCCTGTGTCATCCGTTTCGCTTCTTGCGTTGTAAATCCATACGCCATCGCCAAACGAAATGAATTTGATACATCCTGCTCATCAAATGGGCTTTCAATGGCCAGTTTTGAAATCCAGGATTGTAATTCTTTTGCCATTGGTGCCGCTTTTGAAAATGCCTCACTCATACTGAGTGTTTGGTTCTTTTGAAGCAGTTCTTTGGCAACCAAATTGCTTAAGCTATTTCCAAGACGTTCGTAACCGGCGTATACATTCCAGGCTTCTGCTCCTAATTGCTGAAGGGCATTGATTCCACTTGTAATCAAGTTTGCCCCCAGAACACCGCCCAATACATTTCGCAAACCAATCCCGTCGCCGGCCAATTTTTGAAATGTTTGACTGACCGAAGCCAATTTCCTCTGTGCTTCGGTTGTTTCAGCCCCTATTTCCACCATTAACTTGGCAGCTGTAATCGTCATTTACACTTCCTTGTATAATACAGGCATGAAACTATTCAAACGGCTAATTGGTGTTCTGGCAAATTTGCTGGAAATAGGCGCATTTCTCCTTCTGCTGATTTTATTTTTCGCGCTGCTTCATTCGTGCAGCTGATTGCTCAATTTCCATCGCCAGAGCAATCATGTCAGTCCACAGCACCGGTTGTGTGGCCAATTCCCAGACCGGCACACCTGCCCATTTTGCCAGATAAACCAGATTCAATGCTTGAATCATTTCTCCACGGGGCGGCTCATACAAATCCGGTGCTGTAGACCAGCGCATCATTCTTTTTTTTCAGCATCTCCAATGCGCATATCTGCCACAATCGCTTCCATAACCTTGCTGAGAAATGCCACAGGGAGCTTATCAGCAATATCGGCTGGCGGAATGTGTTGATTTGCCTCATCCAAAATATCCCAATCAGCAACCACTTCAGTAATTTGCTCAACAGGACTAAGATCAGAGGCAATAAAGGCGGGTGTAACAACATTGAGCCGATATTCTACCTGGATCACATCACCCTGGTATTCCACCTGCACAGTTTTGGTACGCTTTTGCAAATCGCCAAGTTTTACCGGCATAATAGCTCCTTATAACGTCTGAACATCCGTAATTACATCAATCTGGAAAGCTTTGTTCCAGGTTGCATCGTGAACCATCGTAAGTGAATATTCAACCAGGTACAGACCATCTTCATCCGAGAACTCGCCAACTTCGGTAATCTGCCCTGGAAAGTCAATCTGGAAGGTGTACTTATACGTACTGGCAATGATTGAACCTTCTGCCTTGATGCGGAACCACTTGGTTGCGCCGTTGCGCATAGTAGTCACAAGCCCTAAACCAGTAGAATCTGTTGCCAGGCGTAAGGATGATGTCAACGACGGCTCACTCTCGATGAGTATTGGAGACTGTCCAATCGGCCACGCTAAAGCGTTTTTGTCAGTGAGCGACCAGGTCAACGAGAAACCGCGGGATACTGCCTGTGCCGCATCCAGTCCAACTTGCGAATCTGCCATATAGAATTTCAGGTGAGCAGGAAGCACTGGATATGGTGTCATACTGGTTGGGCTGGCAGTCATGGTAATGCCAGTTTCCAAAGATTGACCAATAGCACCACCACTCAGTGTTACCTCATTGCGGTTGAAAGTAAACTCAAGTCCGCTGACCTTGACCCCAGCCGCGCGCCAGGCACTGTTCGCATCACCCTGCTCCACTGTCAGGGTCTTGCCAGCATCTTCTGCGCTGGTTGCACTGGTGAATGTCCACTTATACGCTGTGGTAACACCCTGTTGTACTGGACTTGGCTGACTCAGCAGCGAAGACAGCAGATACAAAATTTCATTGTACGTCAGCTTGCCTTCAATTTTCGCTTCTGACCATTCCTTATTAACTACCGCAAAGCTTGGATACTTGTTACCAAGTGCGCGGAACGTGTCGCCTTCGGTTTTCACCGATGGAATGATGGACGTTGCCAGCAGTTTTTTGCCCGCTGCTACCGGTGTACCCGGAGTAGTCTCAATGCCAATCTGCACGGTTTGAAAAATAGATGCTTTCTCTCCCATGTTTCACACTCCTATTGTGTAAACAAACGAAATTCCAGAATCGCAGCTTTATAGCCTTCCGGGTCACTCATGCGCAATTGACGCTCAAAAGCGCACCCGATAACGCCTGTCCCGCCGGCTTTATGTAAGACTGCACGGATACGGTCGGCAATGTTCTCAATACCGGTATAGTTGTTCCGGTTCGTCCACACCGCAATTTGCCAGAGTTCGTTATCCATGACGCGGTCCGCCGACCAGTTCCCCACCTGCTGGCTGGATACAAATGTCATGATCGCCATCGGATACTGAGTATTGAGGGGCGCTTCATCCACAAACACGCGCCCGCCAAGCATGGCGGATAACTGTGTATCCGTAGTCAGTTGCGTATAGAGCCAGCGGTCAGCATTGAGCAAGGTCATTTCAATCGCTCCTCAAGTCTGCGGCAGGCTTCAAAAAACACAGCTTTCACCTTTTCCGCCGCCGGGCGCATATACGGCTGCGCTCGCTGTTTCCGTGTGCCGTACTCAACAAAATGAGCGTACTCAGTATGCGGCGCGATGATCGCGCTGGTTGGTGTTGGAAACTCACTGCTGATCGAATTCTTGAGTTTGCCAGTGTCAACAGGCACAACCGCTTTTGCATTCGCCTTAACGTCAAAAGCCGCCTTGTGCACAATCTCACTTGCAGCTTCCGGCAAACGTGCAGCAATTTTTGTCAGGTTGTTGTACTGAATCGTAATTCTGCTACTCATGGCATCCCTGCATCATTTTCTGGCCGTCAAAGACCAATGCAGACCACCCCAGCTGATGTTTTACCCATACCCGGTTTCCATCCTCAACATGCACCGCTTCAGCGGTTATCTGCTGCCCTTTGTGCAGCCTGTTCACGATTGCAGATTTCAATGATGGATCAGTTCTAACATTGACCGCGGCTATTTCCACAGTCAACGTGATTCCAATCGGTGCAGGCTCCGGATCTGGGACGGGTGGTTCCGCTGCCAGTTCTCCATATTCAGCAACAAATTGATCCCAATTGCCGTTGTACCAGTTCATGTCCAATTCTCTGGACTCAACGCCAAAACGCAATCCATCCCCACGATCGGTGTATTGCCAGAATTTCCAGTCCACCCATTCGCGCGGCACCGCCGGGGCATCGGTGTAGTAGTGCGCCAGCCAGAGTTTTCGATTTCCAACCAGTACAGAATCCCCATACTCCCGCCAGTAACCCGGGCTGGTGTAGATCATCACTGGCTTGCCCAACACATCTTCAACCGTATGAATAAACACCTGTGCCCTGGCTATTGCTGCTGTTCGATTTGGCGCACCGCTGCGCATTTCATAGTCAAACACCGGCGGCAGCTCGCCGGGATCTTCTCGCAGCAAACCGGCAAAAAAACGTGCTTGTTTTTCGCTATCGCATTGCCAATCAAAGTAATGATACGCGCCGCGGTACATGCCAGCGTCTTTTGCCGCTTGCCAATTGTAGAGAATATCCCGATCTGCCCAGGTGCCCTGGCTTGCCTTGATAAATACAAACCGGGCACCAGCGGAAATCATTCGGGAAAAATCAACCCGCTGCGGGGTGGAAATTTCATCCTGCCAGTGACTGACATCACAACCCAGCACGCGATCCACCACATTCATTTCACCACCTGCAAGATTTGTGTCACCAGCCAGATGAGAACTGTTGAGCCCAGAATACCCCCCAGCCATGCCATCAATCTGTTGCTGTGATCCAAACGGCTGACGATTTGATTCATCGTATCCAAACGTTTATCATGTTCTTCAAGCTTTCGCCATGCGGCGTCAATGCGGCTTTCCATAAGCGGATGCGCTCCTGCTTCGTGATTTTCCAGCGCCCTCACGCGCTCTTCTACCGCTCGCAACATTTGCTTAATCTCACTGACATCCCGCGCAACCTGGTCAAGGCGCGCGGTAAGGTCTGAAATTTGCCGCTGAAGCGATAAATTGGATACGCGTTCTTCGCCCACTGCTGCAGACATGTCCTATCCCTTCGTTGCACTCCGGGCAGCATCATAAATACCGCTGGCGACCAATCCCAGCCCAAGCCCGTACACCACCGCGCCGAACCAGGCAGAAAATCCCTCCAGCGGCTGCTGGCTGAACTGGTACAGCACCCCCAACACCACACCAATCAGCATACTGAGTACCATCAGAGGTTTTCCAGATACCCCTAATCGTTTGGACCATTCCACCAGCCCAATCACCACCAAAACAAGCGGAATTCCAGCCACAAGTGCATTACTGAAATCCATGCTTCACCTCACACCTTACTGACAAGAATCCTTAGCGCAGTCTTTTCGCTGCGTTCAAGAATTGCTTTTACCTCATACTGAGTTCCTGAAATTTGCAACCGATCATCCTGTTGCAACTCAGTATCGTGCGGCAGCGTCACGATGTATTCTCCGTAGGCTGTCATTGCGCCGCCCTGGAGGGTTTCTCCGGCTTGCTTTTGGCTTGGCGCAATGCGCCCTTTTGTCGTCGCAATCGTCTGCCAGGCTTCCGTCCACCCGCCGGCCCCGTCGCTTGTGCGCGCCAGGCGCTGGATGTAAACCGTGTCCGGCAGCAGCTTGTTTTGCTCTGCTCGAATCTTTGCCAGATCAGTAGATGTCATATCTCACCTGCTGTGCCGTAATAATCCGCTGCTGTTTGCGGTAGTGTTCCGCCAGTGCGCGCAGCGCCTGCTGCTTCTGACTGCGCTTCATGCTGGCCCCGTCGGCATCAACGTCAAATTCCAGCGCTACCTTACCGACCCACATCTCCAACAGATCCGCCGCCGCGCCGTATGGGTCGTACATCTTGCCGCTCACCAGCACAGCCGGTTGGTGGACCGCAAACGACCATCGCCCATGCAGCGCATCCGAACTGGACGGTGTCAACTGAGTATAAGCGCCGTCACACAGCACAGCATCGCCTTCCCAGTACTGTTCTGCACTGTACCAGTCGCGATACTCATTACTACCGCTGATGACTGTGTTCAGTGGTTTCAGTGGCAGATAACGGAACTCCCAGCGGTGTACATCCAATGACCGTTCAATCTGATCATCACTGAACATTTGTTCTGCGCCCGCCGGATCGCCGATCAGGTCGCGCACCAGACTGATCAGGTTTGCCATGCTTGTCCGCGCCATTGTTTACCTCCGGTTTCAACCCCTGCATTTCGTACCAGCGCGCAATCTCTTCGGCGGTTGCTTCGCGCGCACCTGCGGGAATCGCTCGCTCATCAGGGATGCTGTGAACCGCTCCGCGCTTGTTGACAATGAATTTAGCCATTGGTTTATCTCCGGGCGCGGCGGTGAACAAAAGAGAAAACTCTACCGCCGCGCCCCTACCGGTAAACGGCTACGAAAGCACAACCACGCCGGCTGCGTCGCGCAGCTCAGCAACACCGTACAACACATCAAGCGTCACCTGTACGCCCAGATAGGTCGGGTTGTACGCGCTGGTAACGCGAATCACCAGCCCGCTTTCAGGATCGCGCATCGCCACCGAGCGCGCGCCGGAATTGGCAGGCGGTTCGGGCAAAGCGCGCATCGCCAGGATGAACGCTTCCTTGTGGAAAGCCAGGTTTTTGGTCGAGTTCGGCGTGCCGCTCACAACGGGCACAAGTTGGCTCATGTAGGTGTCCAGCCCATACAGCGGCCCCAACTCGCCGCGCTTCACGGCATCAGCCTGGGCGCTGGCAAAATAGGCGGAAAGGTTCGAATCACCCAGCAGGGCAATTTGATCTTTGGGCGAAATCACCAGGTAGCGGTTGTTCAGCGGCACTTTGGCGTCATTGAGCTTTTTGACGGCAGCGCGTACAGTGGCGGCTGAAACATCTGTACCGCTCGTGCCAACTGACTGCGAAAGCCCGGAATACAGCGCGAACAGGTCGCTTTCAATGGCCTCGGCAATCGCCGGGACAGCCGCCGAAATATAGCGGGCGAGAATGTCCTGGTTTGCCTGGGCGCGGGCAACATCTTCAACCAGGAAAGAAACTTCCTTGTGTTTGTTCAGGGTCACGGTCACATCCGCCCCGTTGCTGGGGGTCTGCAAAGTCACCGCGCCGTTGGCAGCCTTATCATTGGCGGAAAAAGTGCCAGGATAGGGAATGTGAAGAATATCCCCAACATTGAACGCGGCCATGTCGGTATCTTTGGCAACCAGTTTTGCCAGCACCACATTGGCGCGCAGTTGTTCAAGGGCCAGATTAGCCCAAATCTCCGGGATGAAAGCCGAAGCGGTAGTAGCAGTGATATTAGCCATTTTTTCCTCTCTTACTCAGTAATGCGCCCCTCCCGCATGGCGGTCAAAATCGCCTCGCGATTGGCGGCAAAGAATTTTGGATCCTTCAATTGCGCGGTGGTAAACACCTGCTGACCGCCGATTTTCCCCTGCGCCGGGTTGGTCGGCGAGACCTGCCCACCCCCGCCCGCCAGGTACGGTTTTGCGGCAATCAACGCCCGCAGCGCCTTCTCAATATTTGCGGGTTTGCCGTCCTCGCCAAATTCAATCTCGCGAATGTCCAGCAAACGATACGCCGCTTCCGGGTCCACCACACCCAGCCGTGCCGCATGGAGTTTGACTTCATACTCCAACGTCCTCGCCTGCATGGTCTGCTGATACTCGGTTGATTGGCGCTCCAGTTCCGCAAGCCTCTTCTGAAGCCGCTCCGTTTCACTCAGTTTGGCTTCGTCCATTTGCCGCTTCTGGTCTTCCAATTCCTTCAACCGTTTGCGCAAATTGGCCGCTTCCGATCTGAGTTTCCTGGCTTCTTCAAGAGAGATGGTTTCTGACACTGCCTGAGCATCAGAAGTGACCGCCTGGGTCTCAGTGCTTCCCGCCTGGGGATTGATTTGACTTTCGCCCGCCTGGGGCTGCTGTTTGACTTCATCAGCCATGATTTCTACTCCGCTAATCTCTTGATAGACTCTGGAGGCTCTTCCTCCAGTTCTCGATACAACCGTAGCAGCGCCCGCGCCGCCTTGCGCTTCTCTTCCGGTGAGGCTTTCACTCCACCTCGCGCACCCGCCAGCGCCGCCGCCGCCGCGTATACGCCATTCCGATTCAGCGTGCCATCCGGTTCGCGCACCGGCAACTTTGCCTGCGCCTTCGCCGTGTACTCTGACTTTGCCGGTTTAATCAAACAGGCTTCGTACCACTGCTCATCGCTGTAATCGCTTTCGCTAAATCGTGACCAGGGCTTATCACTGACAGCCATGCCCACACCTCAATTCGCACTCAAAAACCATGCTCCGCCGTGGTAAACGTATGTCATCGCTAACATCCGTTCCCATGTCCACAAACACTCAGTATCCAGAACGAAAAGCCTTCTCATCATGCCAAACAAAAAACCCGGACGCAACACCTTTCGGCATTGCTCCGGGTTCTTGCCTCGGTCGAGCAATTCAGTTAATTAGATTATAACACAAAATTTCAGTTGTCAAATGGATTTTTAATACCAAGTACTGGTTCACCCCCACGTGCGTGGGGAAAACGGGCTGGATCACCTCAGCACCGCCATTGAAGCCGGTTCACCCCCACGTGCGTGGGGAAAACTCTTAAGCATCTCTAAACGGGTTGTCCAGGTCAAGCGCCTTGAGCTTGTCACTCACGGCATCAAAACGACTGCGCAACTCGTCAAATTTACTTTTCTGAGTCGGACTCATCTTTACTTGATCAGCAATTAGATGTTTTACTTGCCCGCAAATATCAGCCCATTCAATTGAAAAGGTAAGCAAAGCATGATATTCCCATTCCATATCATACTCAACATCTTTTAGCGCCCCATCAATTGCAAAAAGACGTTTATCTATCTGATCTTGAAAGGCCGTAACCATTTTATATTGCTCCATTTTGAACTTGCCAATAGACTCTCAAAATCGTCCGGCTGATATCCCGTCACCCAATAAGAAATTGATAGGCGATAATCCACAAATATTATATCATTACCAGCCAGACCTCTCCATTCAGATGATGTATTCAAAAATCCAACTTGCCATTCTGATCCAATTTTATGAACAACAATACCCGAATTCTCGTCTTCAATTACTTCTCGCAAACTCTGATAATATTCATTCAGCGTTGTATTTGCAGGCCATTCCTGTCCATAAACCACATGCCGCAAATAATGCACTTCTCCGGGTGGAAGCCTATCGCTCCCTTTCAAGGTTTTCCCATTCCAAACCAACCCAACAAGCCGCCCGCCACACTTTTCCAAACCATTCGGGTCAAATCCAGCCTTAGCCACATGCTGAACAATCCTTTTCAATTCCTCTGGCGTCAACTCACGTAATCCCAAACCCGCTACCCGTATCAAATCGTCTGCTGAGTATTGACCTGCATTCCTCGCTACCCCCATCAGCGCCAGGCGCGTGTACCCTTTGGCTTTTTTCTCTCCAACCAATTGCACCAGGCTCTTTTCAAACCGGTGGGTTCCCCACTCTTTCGACCGCGCCCGCCCCACTACATCAGATAAGGCAAATTTGCCTTCCTTCCATGCAGCATACTTCGCCGGTCCCAAAATCTTGATCTGCTTCTCTGCCGGCAGGCGCTCAAACAGCGAAACGCCAGGCTCAATCTCAGGATTAGTATCCGGCACATCAGACAGGTCAATTCCATACTGCTTCCCAATTTCTGCCCAGGTGCGTGTTTTGGGTATCATCGCGCAATTGTGCGTTATAATCCCATTAGCGATGTACCATCCTGACATTGTTTGGAGATTATAAACATGCCCAGTAAAGCGAGTGATACTGACTTCCGTCACGCGGTCGAACTTTACATTTCTGGCTACAGCGCGCAAGACGCTGCTGCCATATGCCACACTTCTGAAGAGCGCCTCAGAAATTATCTCAAGACTCATGGGTTGTTCCGTGACAAAGTCCTCCGTTACAAAATTATCGGAGAGAAGGCGGGAAAAACCAGAAGAATCTACCTCGGTCTTCCCGACGAAGAAATTATCAGGCGATACACAAGCGGCGAATCTGAAAACGCTCTTGCCAAATCTTTTGGGGTATCGAGAAGTGCAATCAGAGCAAGATTGGTTGCCAATCATATCGAAATCAGAGACCAGGTAAGCGCCAACCGCCTGCTTGCACAAACTACCCCTGCAGAAGAACATTTGAGAAGAATAAAAATCGCCCAAAATAGTGTCAGAGGAAGAATTGTCCCTGAAGAAGAAAAAGTCAGGCGTGCTATCACCAGAGAACAAAAAGCCCTCGGGCGCTCTCAAGCAGAAATCATGCTCGTGGAATGGCTTGTTGAAAGAGGGTTGGAGGTAACTCCGCAAAAAGCGATTGGAATATATAACGTGGACATCGCTTCCTACCCCGTCGCCGTGGAAATCTTCGGGGGCAGTTGGCATCGTGAAAAACCTGGTCATATTCAAAGAGCGCTGTATATCCTCAATCACGGTTGGCATCTGATAGTCATCTGGACACACGCCAGAAGAAGTCCAATTTCCCCCTCCGCCGCTGACTACATAGTCACCTTTCTTCAAGAGATTAGCAGCAACCCAACCTCTGTTGGTCAATACAGGGTGATTCGGGGTGACGGTAAGGAACTTGCCAAAGGAAGTGCTGATAGTGATAACATCACCTTCGTAGTATCTGGTTACGAGGGCGGTAGCGAGCGGGCCGGAAACAACAGTACCCGGAGTTAAACATCTGCCGTTGGGATGATCATCCAGTATCTCATCAACCTTATGTTCAGTCCCGTGCATTGCCCAGCACGCCGCGCACGTCCGCTCATCGGTTGCGCTGTGCCATATCCAGCCCGTCACAATATCGTTGTTCGCCTGGTAACTGGCGCGGGTCGCCTCGCGGTGGGCGCGCAGCGTCTCAGTCCGCGCAATCGTCAAAGCGCGGCTCAACGTCACGCCAAGCGCGCGCCGCATCTCCCGCGCTACCTGGCGCGGATTTTTCCCCAGCAGCATCCCCTGCACCAGCGCATCTTCTGCCGCCTGCGCGCCATTGCCCGAGATACTCAGTAACAGCCGATGCAACGGACTGTCCGCCTGCGTCATCCCCAGCAGAGTCTCAACCGCATACCGGTCGATCCGGTTCCAGTCAATCGTCAGTCCAGGCGGCGGATTGCCCAAAGCGCGCCGGGTCAACTCTTCCGCACGCCGTTCCGCTGCCTCAATAGCGTCACGCTGCTGTTCGCGCACCTGGTTCTCAGCATACTGGGCAAACGCCAGCAGTTCCCGTTCCACCTGATCCCGAAAAGCCCGCGCCCGATTGAACTGGTAAATCCAGCCAGGCCCCGGCTTCTCTCCGCGCGCTTTCGTCGCCTCATACTCAGTATGCAGGCACTCCAGCTCTGCTTTAATCCGCTTCCACGCCTCGCCGTAAACGCGCACCAGTTCACTCGCCGCCCGCCGCTCATTACTGAGTAACTCACGGCGGAAGCGCTCGATGGCATCGAAAATTTCACCCTCTGGCATCACTGACCTCGGTCAAACGCCGTCAGCAACTGCTCTCCTAAATCCGTGCTGGCTGCCTCACGCTTCTGCCGCTCCAGATCTGGATCGTAACCCAGCCGCTGCAGTAGCGTATCTTGCGACACACCCAGCTGCATGTCAATCAGCGCCGCCTGGCGCTCTTGCATCGCGTCCTGCGGCAGTATCTCCTGCCAGTGCAATGCGGTGCGTAAATCATCACTAAAGCCGCCAATGGACAGCAGCCGGCGGTTCAATTCGACTAACATATCCCCGTAAAGCAGTCGCTTGGTATTGGTTTTCTCCAGCAGCGGCTGGTACAAAATTTGCAGCGCCACCCCAGACAGCGACCCCGCGCGGTCGAGGTTGCCCGTCGCCACCTCAGGCACACGGCTGACCTCATGGAGCGCCTGGCGCAGCATGTCGAGATACCGCAAACTGGATGCCAGGTCGCTTTGCATCTCCAGATTGCGCAACTCGGCGTTCTCCCCCGGCAGGATGATCGTCTCGTCCACTCCGATGCGCAAATCCCTCGCCGTGAACCCCCGTCCCCAGGTCTTGGGATGTGCGTGGAAACGGATAATCCGCGCCGTATTGCTGGCGATGAAATTGATCGCCCGGATGATCTCGATAACGTCATCCTCAAGGTCGCTCTGTCCCCAAAATTCGCCTGGGGCCGGCAGGTTCTGGCAGTCCACAATCGGAGAAAACTCATACGGCCAAATTGCCTCATTGACCGTTGACCAGGTCAACCGCTCCAGGTCTCCAACCTGGTCGACAATCCGCCAGCGCAATCCGTTACGTTCAATGACTTGACGAATACCAATGGGCTTTTTCGTCTTCGGGTCTTTGCTGGTGTATGAAATTTGATAACTCAGTATCTGCTGGGCATCATCTGGAGCAAGGCTGATGGTCACCGTCTCCGGGTCAATCACGACCAGCCGCGGATACGGCTCGCCGGACACGATCTTGACAAACACGTGCCCAGTCACGCCTCCAACCAGCGCCGCATTCTGCAGCAGGCTCATCTTGCGGTTGGCAGACCACACCGCATCCAGCCACTGCTCCGCGTCGGTCTCCTCGACCTCGTCAATCTCAAAACCAATATCCCGGCCAAAGAGAAACGACACACCCTTGTCAACGACCATGCGCGCGTAATTGATGCGCACGTTGTCATCTATTTGTCCCGGTCGCACCTTGAGCACCAGTGGGAGTTTGCCGTAATACGCCTCCCAACGTTTCCTCATTACTTCAACCCTAGATTGCTCATCACGTCCAAGTACATCTAAAAGGCTTGAGTAGATTGCATTCGGTAACATGTTCTATCTCCAAATACTCTCACCGTACTCAACACGATCTGGAACGGCAAGAGAATTAAATGCACCCGCGGTAGCATCTACCTGATCATCGTGCTCTGAGGCTGGAAAAGCGCAAATCTCATCCAGCCAGGCTCGATTCCATTCCCCTCGAACTAACTTCACCTTTCCCTGTTCGGCTCGCGCCAAAAACGCATTGGCGCGTGTAACTTTATCCTTATGCAACACCACGCCGCGGAACGCCGCCCCACTCAGTGCCGGTTCCGCCTGGAGCAGATCAAGCATCCCCCGTTGCGTTCCAACCGCCTCGACAAACTGAGTACACGAGAGACCATCCGCTCTCGCGGTATTCCCGATGACGCGGATTAAAGCCGGCCATTCCCAGCGCCCACGCACGCAATCTAACACATAAACAGTGCCGTCTTTATCCATACCCACTTTCACACCAGCCGAGTAGTCCGCCAGTGTTTTGGTGCTCGCTGCCAAATCCCAATAGCGCGCCACTCTCTCCATAGCCGGCTCGCCATCCACAATTTCAAAGAATTCCCTGCGGAACAGTGCCCCCTCTAACTGGACAAATTCCGCGTCGTATTCTTGGCGATAAACCAGCGCAGGTAACTGCTTGCGCGCCGACTCTAGTTCTTCCGCATTTAGAAACGGATTTGCGGAAGACGGCAGCTGCCATGACTGCCATGCCGAATCGCTGTCTGCCATTCGAAAGAGATCATAGAAGTAGTTGTATCCTGCCGGTGTAGAAATAAAAACTGCTTTTCCCATCCGATCTGTCAATGCCGGTCGCAATTCGGTTTCCCAAATATCCTTCAAATTCTTGATATGAGCAGCTTCATCCACAACAACAAGCGATAGTCCTTCGCCGCGCAACCCGCCCTCACTGTCGGCCGAATTAATGCTGATCCAGCCTTTAGATGCCGTTGTAAGCCGCCGCTCACCCCGCTTGATGGTAACCAGCCCGGATAGCGATAGACTGAGTTCCTCAAACAGACGCCAGCCGATCATGGCTTTGTCGAATGACGGCGCAACCCACATTACCGATCCGCCACGCAAGGCTTCTTCTAGCGCAAGTAGCACCGCCAGCCGCGTCTTGCCAAAACGACGCCCACAGCAAACTACACGAAAACGTGCTGGGCTAAACGCTATCTCCGCTTGTCTCTCGTGAAGCGCCGGCAGCCGTACGCTGATCGGCATCGACACCCCTCCATTCTACGTCAATTTTGATTGGCTGCCCGCCGGTTGTCAAATCAACGTTGTCGCCAAACTTTGCCCGCCGGGTTCGCGCCAGCCACCACTTCGCACTGTTCTCATCGCCATCCTTAATCTTGTCTATGAGGGTTATCTCAGCATAGTCGTTGATTGTCTCGGCTTCGTCTTGCATCATACGTGATAATTCTTCGTCCATGCGGATCGCCTCCCGCACGGCACCCCACGAATACCCGGCCTTGCGCGCCACGATCATCACAATTCCGCCGCTGCCTGGGATCGCGTTTTTTATCTTTGCTCGTGAAACTCTTTTGCCTCTCATAGGGTATTTCCAAACTTCTCATTCTAAAAAATCCAGAAACCGCCATTACGACCGCTCCGGGATCATGCCTCGTGAGCCCACCATGGCACCTTCTTGGCATGAAAAATATTCCGTACACTAAAAATATTATATCACGGTTTGCGAAAATCGGAACGGCGAATCCGGCAACCGGCGCCCCGGACCAGTGCACAAGTGCGCAAATTAAGCCATTTTCCTATTAAATATAAAACATTTTCTCTTAAGGGCTTTAAGGAAAAGGGGCTAAATTATGCACTTGCGCACTGATTTAAACCCGTCGGAGGTGCTTTGTGCAGTCAAAATGTGGACAATTCGCCACTCAAATACTTACTAAATGCGATATAATGTAATCAGCAAACTTTACTTAGGAGGGTGCTATGTCCGGCTATTTGGACATGAAAAGGATGGTCGACACAGTTTATGGTACAGTCTGCCAGGACTGTGGCCGGCCGGCAGAAACTTACTATATAGATCCGGATAATCCGGAAAAGCCTAACCGCAAAGGAAGATACGGCTATGAATTCTACGAGATGGTAATCCGGCAAAATTATCCCGGCACAGTGCTGAGACTTTGCCGGCGTCACTACCGCAACCGTTACCAAAACGATAAACGGCGGAGGGCGAAGGAGATGACGCGCGCGGCCGACGGCCGGCCTCAAGACGGCGTTCAATAAATAAGGAGGTGCCGGCCTCCTTACCGGCACCTCCCTTATTCATAACTTAGATTTACGACACTAGTCTTTATTAAGCAATTTGGCCAGCTGGTTTTCCATCTCGATAAGCAGCGCCGGTTCGCCGGTCAGCCGATCAACTTCCGACTCTAAGCCCTGCAGTTCGCCAAGGTTATTGAAGGCGCGTCCAGATTTAATGTTTTCGGCTAGTCGAGCTATTCTATCCTGAACAATGTAAATCGCCTGAAGCAACTCTTTTTCCTTGTGGATCCGATCGTGCTTGACTTTGTCACATGATAAACATTGAAGCGGCTTGGGTCAGAGCAATATCCTTGAAATAATTCTGGCCGTTAGCTCGGCCTATCTCATAGCCGATGGCTTTCATCCGGCGGGTGAACTTGCTCTTGGGCATAATATACCGTTCCCCGCCTTCTTTGCACCACATAACGAAAGCCTGATAGGCGTCTTGCGTCTTCAGCTTATTGCCGACCTTCAGCTCTATCGACTCGTCGACGAAGCTCCGGACAATATCGGAGTCAACCCGATACCCCTGAACGGCGGCGGTCACCTCCGGCGGGTCCACGAGGTGCCCGGCCTTTAGCCACGCGCTGCACCCCTTAACAAGCCAAGTCAGAATCCCGGGCATTTCGGCCCTGAGACAGCTGTCCACTTCGGAGCGCGGCAGTCTCCGCGCTTTGGGAATTGACCGCTCAAAGGGGATCAGCTTGACTCTGTCCCAGATAGCATTGTTCTGAGAATGGATGACCGGCTTCTCATTAGTCCGGATCCAGAGTTTGAACACCGGTTTATACTCAAACGGATTTTTGTACTTATAGCACGCCTGCACCGTGTCACCGCCGGTCAGCTGTTTGATAAGGGACTCAGATAGCCTCTGGTTCTCTTCGGCCTCATTCATATTCACAAACCGGGCGCCTTGCAATTTGGCGAGAGCCGCCTGAGTTCGATTGTCTTGGGCCGAAGAGGTAATGACTGACATATCACTCGTTTGAGCATAGCCATCCCCTAGTAAATCTTGGACAGTCTCTAGCACCGTGGACTTGCCGTTGGCTCCAGTCTCGCCCCAGCAAATAAAAAAGCATCGCTCATCTTGAGACCCGGTCAGTGAATATCCTAAGGCCTGCTGCATATAATCAATCAGTGCCTGGTTGCCGTCAAAAATCAGATTGAGAGTGCTTTCCCAAAATGGCGCCGTAGCCTCCGGGTCGTAGTCGACTGGGACAAGCTTGGTGATATAATCTGTCTTGCGATGTTCTCGGAGCTGCCCCGTCTTCAAGTCAAGGGTGCCGTTCTGGCAGTTCAGCAACCACAAGGTATTGACTCCGTCAATTTCGTCCGGGGTCTTCCGTACTCCCGGGACAGTGCTGGCCAGTTCGATGGCCGCCGAGATGGCATGGGCCGAAAGCGACCGCACCGCCCAAGCGGCAATGGCCGCTGCCTCTTTCATCTCAGTCTTGGAACGACTGGAGGTCATCCGTTGAGCCGCGTCTTCTTGGAGAGCTCGCATGCATTTAACAAAGAGTTGTCTGACAATCACATCATCTACATCAAGTTTCCAGCATTTGCCGTTCCAATGGTGCCAGCCTATACCATTGACATAAATCAAGTCTTTGCCATAGCTCTGGATCAGAAGCTCGGCGTTCATATAGTCTGACTTGTCAGAAATATCAATCGGCTTGGCCTTGGCCGCCTCAAACGCACTGTCAATAGTCTTTAGTACTTCATTTTCTGGGATATCTTGATGCTGATCTTCGATCCACTTTTTTAAAGCCGCAATAACGAAGTCCTTTTCAGCGCCCTGCCGGGCCAAAGCTAGCGCGGAGTGGTAGAGGGAATTGTTCCGGTTCCCCTTCTCAAGCAGTCCGCCTAACGGAGCATATTCAGCGCCAGTCTCTTTCATAATAAGCTCCATCAGCCACTTCGGCGCCTTGGCCAGTTTGAGGTCTTTTGGACTCTTGCCGGCTTCCCACTGATACACTGTGCCATTGGGGTGCACCGATCCTGGCAGAACGATATTCCCAGCCTCGCCGCGAATATCAATTCCCCGGCCGATTTTGCTGGAACTGTTTTGGATTTCGGCGCCCTTAGGCCAGGCAAAAAACAGGTGCCGGCCTCCGGACCCGGTGATTGAGGTCCAGGTATTGGGTACTCCGTGCTCGTCCATTAGAAAATTCCAGCTTTCCAGCCCGCCCGCTTTTGGATCTAAATCAACTACAAATACTCCGGACTCCTCGCCCGTCGCCAGTCCAAAATTGCAGTTAGGATATTGGCTATGCCATAAACGAATTATTTTTTCATCTGTCGTGGCGCGCTCTTGCCACTTTGCCAATATCGGCACTTTACCTCGTAGCGGGTGAACTCTAAGGCTAAGTTTGGCCAATTCCAGCACGTCGTCAATGTTCATCGGTATTTCCTTATGTACTCTGCTGCCTTTTCAAGCAGCTCTGGTGAGTCTTTGAAAAGTCCCAAGGCTCGGTTACAATTGCCGCATAAGAGGCGGCCAATTTTTCCGGTGCGGTGACAATGATCAATATGCAGGGCTTTCTTTTGTTTATAAATCCAGCATTTGCCGCCTTGCTGATCTGTCATATATTGGTACTCTTCAGGGCTAAGAGTGTATAATTTCTTTCTCCTATAGTGAGCACGGCTATCTTTCTTAGTTGTCTGAATCTTAGCGGACCGCCGAGCCTGGTCAGCGGCACAGCTACTACATCTTGTTTTGCTTAGATCTTCTCGAGGTTTTCCGCCGTCGACACAAAGTCCAGCGTTCTTGCGTCGATAATATAGCTTTGCTGCTTTTGTCATACCCGGTCACCCTAGAAGAAAAGGCTGCGGTCAACCGATAGAAGCCTTGTCGAGGGGCTAGCTGGTTGAACCGCAGTCTTTTCTCTTCTATCTAGCTAGCACCCTCGACAAGCTAATTATACCACTAATCAGCTCAAAAAGGAACTAACCGCCCTGAAAGCGCGGATTTTTTCCTGCGCCCGAGAGCCGAAGAGGGCGCTCACCGGCACTGACTCCGAGCCTTCTCTCCAATCGGCGATCTCAGTAATTGTATTCCAGACGTACCAGGCCGAGTTTGCCAGGTCGCCGTTTGCGTCATTGAGACGCTCCAGCATTTCGCGGGCGCCCTGGCGGAAACCATCCGCCCGCTGGCAGTAGTAGTCATAGGTATCTGCGGCGCGCACGCCCTGCTGGCGGAGGTCGCTGAGAAGTTCGTCGTTCTCGTCGATTGCGTCGAGCAAACTCATCTTCTTAGGTTTGCTGGGATACGGGTAAGCCGCTGCAAAGACAACATCGATCTGGTCAGTGTCCAGCCGGGCGCGGGTCATCAATTCGAAGGTGTCCATAGTGAGACGCTGGGCGTCGACCATCCTATCAATCAGGTCAATCCTAAAATTGAAGTCCCGGTTGATACCGGTGCGATGGTCAAGGATCGCCGTCATCGTCGCCTGGGACAATCCCGTGATCAACGTGTTTTGGCACACGACACGCACCGGCGTGAAGGAGATTTTTGTCGAGGTCTTGCCGTCAACTTTGTCGTAAACCAGGAAATACTGACGCACCGGCTCGCCGCCGATCTCAAACTCGCCGGCGTCCAGAGTGAAGAAGACTGTCTCGCCCTGGCCAAGCACCCCGATAGTCTCTAACGGCCAGCGGTCAGTCAGGCGGCCAAGCGCCTGAGCAAAATCGGTCCGCTGGACAATTTCATAATCGTTGCCGGCCAAGCCAAGAACGGCAAAGGTGTTGTCGTCCTCTGTAGGCTCGCGAACAATCGCGAATTCGCCGGGAACGTCAACCAGCTGGGTGCCGAAGAGCGTGCTAACCTCGACTTTAAGTGGGCTTTTTGCGATCGTGAAGTCCGCCCCAATCATCCGCAGCGCGTCGACAGCCGGAATTGGTTCCGGCAGCACCGTCCCGATCTGGTGCCACGCTGGGGTCCGAGTTCCGTAAAACCGTTTTCCAAATATGTTGTGAGCCATTTGAATTCCTCCTTGTCTACTAGTCAGCCGGAATGCTGAGCTAATATTATTGTACAAAACCGCGCTGGCCAGGGGAGCGGACAAATGTCATGCTTTTGCTATGACATACGTCACGCATGCGGCTTTTTATTGGCGGCGAAGGTGCTTAGTCCGTCGACCGTCGTCTCTTCCCCACCGACGCCCACCAGCCGGATCTGCTTGGGGAATTCTGGCGTCCATAGGACGCAAGGCGTCTGCCACGGCGCGCAGCATTCCCGGAAGAACTTCTCGCCCTCGAAGCAAACTCCCTGAGTAAGGCAGGTTGGCCCAAGATATTTGGCCATCTCAGGAAGGTCTTTGAGCACCTCCCGCCGGACTTGAGCGGCAATAGTCTTGATCTCGTCAGTGTTGACCCGGCACGCCCGCGTCTTGACGAAGTTGACAATGGCCTCAAGGTTAGCCGTCCAAATCAGGTGAGTTTCAGTAGCATTAGGCAGCACCTGCCTTGCGTCTTCCTTGGGCACTCCCGCCTTGATTAATTCGTCGTAGAATTCCTGCGCCCGTTCCATAAAGCTGGCATACGCCTCCTGCTGGCTGGCGAATTCTACCGTGCCGGGAAGTACATAATCGAAGTCTCTCTCTCTACGGTAGTGCTGGCTCCTTTGCTCGTAGGCATGACCGGCAGTGTGCCGGACTAACTGATGAGAAAACGCCCGGCTGACTCCGGTTACCGCAAAGCTAAAAGACACGTGCCTCAGTACCGAATAATGGCGCCTCTCGAGAATCGCGTTGACCGAGCGGGTAATCTCTTCCTCAGTCAGTTTGTCCTGTAATTGATCAACGGGGGTGTTTGAGTAGGTCATCCTTGCCGCAACCGCGATTATACGGCGCGGGTCTGGGGTTGACCAGATACGAATGATCCTCGGTTTGACCGCTGTTTGTGTCATCATTTCCTCCTAGCCATACTAGCTCAATTCCTGATTTTGAAAATAGGTATTGGGTTGGACCGACCGGTCCGCTCGCGATCTCTCGGTAGAAGACTTTGAAAATCCCGGCTTGAATGATCAGTGCCGCACAATGGGAACAGGGGAGGTGAGTGCAATAAAGCCAAGATCTTTTAATCGCAACTCCAGCCAGCGCGGCACCAACAATGGCATTCTCCTCGGCATGAACCAGCCAAAGGTGCTTTCCATCTGGTCCTCTTTGACAACCAATATCATCGCAGTGAGGCATCCCCTTAGGGACGCCGTTATAACCAACCGATAAGATCCGTCCATCTTGACTCGCAATCACGGCACCCACCTTAGCTCGGCTGGAGCATGTCGACCGGGCCGCCGCCATCTCAGCAATCTGCATTAAGTAAGTGTCAATTGTTGGGCGCATGTCGTTTCCTCCTATTCTAGCGAAGTGCGCTAATAATCCGTTTAGCTCGAATAATCGCGGTGCCACTGCTTATCCATGCCGGATCAATTTCCCACAGCTGTGGGAGCTTTTCACCTGCCGGAGTACGCGGCAGTTTATCCATTACTTCGCTAAGCACATCTGGACTAATGGTAATAATCACATCGGCACTATTGACCATCTGCTTTGTCAGGTTTTCCAGAGTCGTCCAGGCAGCCAGCGAGGCATACGGATCAAGAAAAACAACCAGCTTAGCCCAGATCTCATCCGATCCAGGCAGCCAAGCACCGGGATAAGCCGCTTCTTCGGACGGATGAGCGACTATCAGTATTCCCCGGTTTTCCGGGGTGCTGACCGGCCCAGCGTAGTTCGGCGGAAGATACTCTGGACTGACCCGCGGCACTTCCCGAATAGTTTCCATCGTCATGTCAACTATTTTTCGGAGACTAGAGTCAGTATAACTATGCTCCAAAATCTGCCAGTTATATCTGACAGAGTGTTGAATAAATAACAAAGCTTCTAACCAAGGATCAACCGGAAGATCAGTACTGTCTCGCCGTTTATAGAGCTCGTCCAAGTTTTTAGGCATGATTGTAAATAAAGCACCATTTGGCCGGACTGCCCGAGAGTGAATCCATTCCATCAGCCAAGGGTTGTATGCTGCCCGCCTTGGTCGCTTGAGCAAGGTAGCATACACATATTCGCTGACCCAGCCGCGGTCCCAGATGACCACTTTGTCCAGCTTGCGGACGTCTTCTTGAAGCATTGGCGTGTATCGGCGGTCATCCTCGTCATCAGCATTCAACTTCCGGCGTTCTACTTGATAACCTTCTCCGACCAGTCTCTGTTCAAGAGCGTTGATGAAGGTTGTCTTGCCGGCTTTTTCAGGACCTTCTACTACTATAATCATTTCAGCCCCTCCATATCAAACAAGGTGCCCTGCTTCCAGTTGTCAGCGACCGGCGCCGTAATGCTGTGCCGGCTGATAAACCGGTCAATATTGACTTTTGACTTCTCGCGATATTGGCGGGCCAGCATTCCTGGGGGGATTCCCATCCTGTCCAGATAGACGATCAGAATTCCCATGAAAGCCAGAATATCGGCAAATTCATCCGCCACGCGCTCGGCGTTGATTTGCTTGTCTTTCCACGGTTTCCAGTCCAGTTCCTGGATAAACTCAGCCAGTTCTACCATCAGCGCCAACGTGTAAGATCGCACCGCGTCCTTAGACGGGGGGTGCCCCTCGTCTGGAATACACCCCGGGTCTCCAGCCGAAATTATTTTCTGGTTCCGTGCAATCAAAGCCAGAGCATTTGACAGCCCCTTGACCAGCTCCCGACCGAACGAGCCATCTAAGCACCGCCGGTGGATGTCAAGATTCGACAAAGTTTCGAGCATATTCATGGTTGCCAAACCTCCCCGATCTTTATTTCAGTCTTAATTGGGCATTTTGTAACTACTTGCTCCATACCACGGGTCAGACACGCGCCCATTTCTTGCGCATAGTCCTCCACCTCTCGGTCAGGTACACACGACACTGTTTCATCATGGACCACGGCACCCAGATGCTTGTCTAAACCGCGCTCGAGAGCATAGATCAGGCCATACTTGAGCCCTACAGCAGCGGTGCCCTGGACAGGTGTGTTGAGAATATGAGGCGGTGAATTAGTCCGTCCGGCCAGAATTCTCCGAGCGCCGTTCGGAAGAGTGATGACCGTGACTCGCCGGTTCCGGCTGATCGCATAAGCCTTCTGCCGCATTTGGCGCAGCCCCGAGAACGCAGTGAAGAAACGGACGAACAGATCTTCGGCCTCTTCTTCCGTGATATGGCTACCGCTGCGCCGGGCATATTCGTAAAGCACCCGTGCAGACCCCCCAAACAGGAGGGTGAAAACCATCGCCTTAGCCATTTTTCGCTCCTTCGGCGTAACGCTGGCCGCCGGCTTTTGAAAGACTTGACCGGCGATCGCCGAATGCACGTCGTCATGGGCCAGCATTTCGATCAAGACTTCATCGTTGCTAATGTCCGCCGCAATCCTGACTTCGATCTGAGAATAGTCGACCGAAACGATTTTGTAGCCCGGAATTCCGCCGATAATCCAGCGGCCATCCTTGGGCACCTGTTGAAGATTCGGGTCAGAGCTTGAGTACCTCGTGGTATCGGCGCCCACCTGCCAGAAACGGGCGTGAATCCGGCCGTCTGGCTGAATGTGCTTTTCCCGCCACTCGGCCGAGCCATACATTGACTGTCTCTTGCTCGGCGCCCGATAGTCCAGCAAAGCCTGGAGCACTTGGCTATTCTCGGCTTCGGGGTCGAACTGGATTTGGTCAAGCAGCACATTTTTGGCGGTACTGTCCAGGTTTATCCCGATCTTTGTTAGTGCCTTTTTGACTTGCTGGGTGCTGCCGAAGTTTATATCGCCTAACTTCTCGACAAGCAGCGCCTTGGCATGTTCCAGCTTTTCTTGAGACTGTTTCATGTAAAGGTTAAGATTGTCTTCATTTATGGGCAGGCCGTTGATATTCATCTGGGCCGTGACCTTCAGCACCCTCATTTCCATATCCAGCGCTCGGGCCGATCCATCTTGCTCAGCCTTGGCAATCTGCTCATCCATCAACTGCGGCAGCGCCAGAACGTCAATGGCCGCATATTCAACTTGACGGCCGCTCATCTCATCGGCGCGCCAGTTTCCGTGTTCCATCGCCTTGTCAATCTCATAGCCTGTTCGGCGCTTGACCGAGTCTCGGAGACTTTTGCTAACGTCTCGCCGGCCGCTGGTTGTGATAAGCGACTCCGCAATCAGAGTGTCATAATAGTCCGACTGTTTCCAAGGCAACCCCCAGGAATGCAAAAAAGCCAGGTCGAATCCGGCCAAGTTGTGACCGACCATCTTCTTCCCCATCCTGAATGTATCAACAAGCCATTCCGGCGGCGGCTGGTGCTCTGCCACTCTGCCAAGAAGCGTTTTGCCAGACTCCCGATCATGGATCTGCATTAAAGCAACCTCAGCACCCCCCCAAGGATGGAGGCCCGTTGTCTCGGTATCTATAAAAAGCGTTGAGGCCTGTTGAAAACAATTAATCGTCTCTGGAGTGGCATTGGTTATATTTGCCACTTCAATCTGATTACCATTTTTTGTGATAAGCTTTGCGGCATTCTTAGCCATTGCAAACTCCTTGGGGGTGCTGACCGCAGGAAGCCCGGCTAGCACCCCCTCTCCTCTCAAACTACCGACCGAGGAAAGATTTGGCAGTCGCCAAAACCTCGGGATCAACTACAATCGGTTGAACAACCGGACTGGCATAGGTGCCTTTCTTTGACTTGCTCAGAGCGCTTCTGAGCTTTAGGGCGAAGTTGCCGATACCACGCTGTGCCGCGATTGTGTTTACCATTTTACCGGCATTCAAAGAAGTCCGCTTGAATTCAAGCATTCCCATGGTGCCGTATTCAACCACGTAGCAGATGTAATTGTAGGAAAAAACGCAGGGCGGGGGGAAGTTCGCGCCCGAGGCGTTCTCTTTCCACTGGGCCATCGGGCACTTTGAGCACTCGCCGCCGGGGTCTCCCTCGCCGTACAGCCCATCATTTGAGCGGCAGAGGATAGCACCCGCGTCGTCACGGAGGGTACGGTTACGGGCGAACAATAGTGGGATAATAGTTAGCTCATCGGCCGCGTCATAGCCGGTCAAGATCCACTGGCCAAACTTAGCGGAGCCCTCGACGACTTCTGCCGTCATCTGCTGCGCCAGTTTGATTCGCGGAATGACGATGTCCTCAGAGCCAAAGTTCACGGAGATAGAGAAGTTCGCAAGCTGAACGCTTGTCCGACTTTCCTCTACCGGCAAGATCTCAGTTTCCTGATCGCCGCCAACCATCTTGTCAAAATTCGTGTCGTTCATTTCAATTCTCCTTGTGTTAGCTTTCAGTAGTCCTCTCTTATAAGAGAGTTGTCCGTAAAAAGAACGCAATTACAGCCGGGACTAGAACCCCTAAGACACATAAAACTATTCGCAGTATCACCTCCTGAAGTATTCATTAGCCGGATTACTAATGTACTCTTATTATACTCCTTTTGAGAGTTTTGAGAGCGTAACAAATATCATATTTCGGGGGCGACAAATGTCACGTTATATATTCCACGAATTTCCCACCGTCCACGCCCGCGCCTCGGCCTCGGCCGCCGCTGCCATCCTTCCGGCGCTCAGGCTTCAGCCAGTCCAGCAGCGCTGCAGCAGTCCTTCCATCAATCTCAGTCAGGGACTTATGCCCTGTCAGGTATTCCTGAACCATATGCCGCTCATCGTCGCGGCCTTTGAAATATTCTGTCCAGAGGGCGCGCAGGAGCTTCATCTGCATTTCGCTTATCTGCGAACAGCTTTCAGCCTTCTTAGCTATTGCCGCTTTCAGGTTCGCAGGCTCAAAAGGGCGCTGCCACTTGCTGTTCTTAGGCCGCGCGGCCTGTTCCCGCTGCTCGCCTGCCTGCTGCTCGCCTGCCTGCTTTGCCTGTACAGCCTTATCGCCAGCCTGCTTATCCTGCGTAGGGCGCGGCGCGTTTCCGTCCGTGTCCTCATCGGCATACATTCCGGGCGCGGCAGCGTAGGCATAGCGGCGTAAATAGGGTATAGTTGAACCCGCGACTTGCGCTGCGCTTTTACCTTTCTCAGCTCCAAGTTCAAGCTCAACGCGGTTGCTGATATACTCGCCGGAGCTGTGCCGCAGGATTGTCTCAATTCCCACTGCTGCACCGCTCCCGATAACGAGCTGCGAGATGCTAAGTCCGTGCTTCTGTGGGATAGGGCGCGCATTCTCTATTACTGCTCCCAAATCCGCATAGCGGTTACCGAGAAACTTGTTTGTCGTATTCATCCGCACTGCAGGCAACTCGGCCTGAGCTTTCGTGAAGGCTGCGGCTAAGTTCGCCAGACCTTCTGACCGTTCCATTACATTGTTCCTTTCTCTGCTTCCAGCTTTGCTAATTGTTCTGCCTGCCAGCGGTCGTAAGCATCATCAACCTGCTGGTCGAGCGTCTGTAAGTGAGCAAGCGCTGCAGCGCATTCCTGCGGGCTTGCGTAGTCGCACATATGGAAGTATTTGCGCTCAGCATCGTTGCGCTCAGTGCACGCGCGCAAGTAGTATTCGGGCAGCCCGCGCCTGGTCGGGCGCTGCCACTCAAAGCAGTCGGGCTCGCGGCTTGTCATTTCAATCCATACGGTCGTCGTAGTCATTTCTGTTCCTTTCGCTTTGCATTGATTTCATCTTGATAGAGCCTGTGATGCGCCCACAGCAGCCCGCCGAATATGCCGACTGCTGCAGCGCTCCACTTGAATACGAAAAGCGCCCAATACAGCAGATCAGTCATCGCTGCCTCCTAAAATGGAACCTCAACCGGGACGATGATTGCGCCGCAAACCGCGCAGACTTCCAGCCCGTCTTTGAACGGCCACCGCTCGGATTCCGGGTGGTCACATGCGTCGTCGTCGTGCTCAAGATAGTCCAGCCGTGCAAGATAAATTGCTTCCGTGTCAAACATGCTCCTCACTCCTTTTCAAATATGCGTTTGATAAAACAGTTTCCGTTGTAAATCTCCGCGAGTCGTTCAACGCCATCTTTTAGTGTGGCCCGCATCTGTGCGAGTGCAAACTCTACAATGGCGGTGTTGGTCATGCCAGTTATGGCGTGTATCTCGTCCAGATTTTTCACGGCCTGATCGCTCAGGCGAAAGCCGTATGGTTTTTT